>Ga0209930_1003684_pt1 | contig 14875 bp, 11 predicted proteins | sample ThiBiot_500_biof_2_FD_183948 | JGI IMG/M metagenome (GOLD analysis project Ga0209930, IMG submission 183948) | Wastewater bioreactor microbial communities from Cape Town, South Africa - Thiocy_cont_500_biof (SPAdes) | ecosystem: Engineered > Bioreactor > Thiocyanate-remediating >... | reverse complement strand
AATATAGCTTTGAAAGTAGTTCTGCGTTTGATATTGGAAACCGACGACCTTTACGTCGTCCCGACAAAGAATAACTAAACCCTTAGTTGCTTAACGTGTAAATCTGCCCCATTGGAAGAAGAAGGCCCTTTACCTTCCCCTTTCCAACGTTAAGCCATCCGGTGCGTGAAGCGCGAAGCGGTCTTGTAGAGAGCGAGACGGAACGCTATTCCGCTACGCTCCATACCGTTCTTCTCGCCCTACGGGGTTAATAATCAAATGCTTACAATTAATTATTTTAACGACTTATTGTAAGTATTGTATACTTTATTTATAGTGCGTTGATAATCAGTTAATTTTTGTATAAATTCTTACTACATGAGCGACCGTAAAAGCCTATCTGTCAGCGCAGGGACGCACCAGCAGTTAGAGCGGTTAGGCACTAAATTTGGCCTATCGCATAAAGATTTGATTGCCGTTATGGCGCAATATTTCACCGTTACCAAGGTTGATCCCCGTGATACAAAAGCCGATGTACCTGATGTAGCCTTGAAAAAGCTGACAGAAAAAGTAGATACGCTAGATAAACGCATGATAGGATTTATCCGGGAGCAGGAGAAGGAATTGCTAAAGCCTATCCTGTCTGAAGTAAAGGCCATGCGAACCCAGATCGGGCAAGGCTCAGGCAGTAGTGCTATTAATGCCGAGCAGCTAGAGGAACAGTTAACCAGTGTGGTCGAAGCGATTCAAAGCCTGATTCGGCTATCCTTCCGGACGGCTTTGGTGGATAATGCCTTACGGCCCGAGTACAAAAAGCAGACGGACGAATTGATTCAGCAACAGAATGAGCCTGGTAAGCGATGATGACTAAGATAGGTGGGGGGAGTGCCGGTAGTTGTGGGGGACTCGTCCAGTATTTGGAAAAGGAACAGGCGGGGTTATGGTTTAACCAGAATCGGGAGCAGTTAGCGGGCCATGAGGTTGTGGCCGAGATCGACCCCAACAAACGCAATTTAGGCCGGGAGGATGCTAAGTACTATCAGGTGATTTTAGCCCCTTCACAGGCTGAATTAGCCCATATCAGTAGTGACTCGCAGAAGTTACAGGCATTTACAAGGGCCGCAATGGAAGAGTACGCCCAAAATTTTGGAAAGGGGATAGAAAGCAAAGACTTAGTATGGTTTGCCAAGATCGAGCACAGCCGCAGTTTCGACCACACCGACCGCGCGGTCCAATTAGGGGAGCAGCAGAAGGGCGTAACCAAGACCGGCGATCAAACCCACATTCATGTGATCGTCAGCCGAACGGAGAATCTACGGGCGTATGCAGAAGGGAAGAAAAACGGGCTTCATGAGCGCAAGAACCCGTATCATCTTAGCCCCCTGACCAACCACAAGGCCACCACGAGAGGCGTTGTACTAGGCGGTTTTGGGCGCAATAGCTTTAGTCAGCGTGCCGAGCAGACCTTTGACCAGGCGTTTACCTACGAGCGCTCGTTAACCGAATCCTTCCGGTTTTTGCACTGCATGAAGTACGGTGATGAACAGGCCAAAGGGGAGATGCAACGACAGGCCGCAGAACAGGCGGCAGCGGCCGACCGCCAAAAACGCGCTCAGAGCCACGAACAGAGTCAACGGCTAGAAATGTACCAGCAACCCGGCAAAACGCCCCAAAACGAGTTTACCGACGATTTGCGGGCCAGTCTAAGTAAAGCTTATCAGCAAAAGGATGTAAACGATTTAGGCGCAGCACTGGCCAGCGCACAGGCCGAGCGAGAACGGCAGCGAGTAGCACAGGAGCAAAAGGCAGAAGAAGCCCGTAAACAGGCCCTAGAAGCCACCAAACTAGCCGAGCAACAGAAGTTAGCCCAGCAACAGAAAATCGAACAGAAACCCGAAAATAGCCCCCGAATCAGCCGGGGGTTAGGCTTATGAACGAGAACAAGTTTTTACGGAATCTAAGGCAGCAGAGCAGTCCTAGTCAGGCCCGCACCGGCGTACCGGTCGAACCAACACCATCCCAGCCCGTGCGCCGGAGTGATCCGACGGATAGCAGCCCAGCGGAATATGACCCCATCAAACGGTTGACGGATGAATTGAGCCGGCATAGTCGGGCTATCGAGGGATTAACCACCCGGATTGATCGCATGGAGCAACGGCCCAAAGCCGCCACCCAATCCGAGGTACAGACCTTGCTGGAGGAGGCCCGCGAGGGCGTTAGTTTCACCATCGACAGCCAACAGATCGCCGGGTTTGTCCTGCCCGAATTGAAGAAGGGCCTACCCAGTGCCGAGGAGATCAGGACGGCCGCTAACGCGGGCGCCAGTCAGATCGCAGCTGTGGGCAATACCGCAGCCGATCAGATCGAGAGGGCCGGGTCAGCCGCCGCCGAGCGCATCCGGTGGGCCAGTCAGCACAAAGCGGATGCCTTTGCGAATCGGGTTGGCTTTACCTCATGGCAAGCCGCAACGGTGGTCTTCTTGGGGTTTAGCTTACTGATCGTGGGCGTGTATTGGTTGAACAGCGACCGGGAAGCGGCTTTAGCAAAAGCCCGATCGGAGACCCAGGCCGTGCGGGAGTTTACCGATTGGGTGAAGACCCAGCCGGAAGGGAAACGGCTGTATGATCGCTATTACAACCCTTGAATTAATCGTTTGCCCACCCTGTTATACTAACTACTCAACCCGTTTTAAGTCTATGTCCCTGAAAGGCCCTATCATTTGCATTGACGATGATGACGATGATCAACATTTACTCCGACATGCCATTGAGCAAGCAGGTGTTACGAATCCAATCCGGTTCTTTGCCAATGGCGAGGACGCGCTGAGCTATTTTGAAACGACGACTGAACAACCCTTTCTGATCCTGTGCGACATCAATATGCCGTTTCTCAATGGGTTAGAACTACGGCAGCGGATTAACGACAGCGAGTACTTGCGCCAAAAAGCGATCCCGTTTGTGTTTTTGACGACGGCTTCTAATGCCGAGTACGTCCGACAGGCTTATCAGGAGTCGGTACAGGGGTTTTACGAAAAGGCCACCAACTACGCCCAGCTTCAGCAGCAAGTCAGACTCATCATTGAGTATTGGCAAAGTTGTTTACACCCCAATAACGTAGTTTAGTGACTCTTTTTTGCCCCGTTGTTTTTGTACTATTCCGAGGGTTGTTGTATAAATGATTATTATGTTAAGCGATTATTCTAAGATTCAGGCTAGTTTGCTAGCATACTGGCAAGCGGTTAGCAGCGTTTCGGTAAGGGTATTGAAATCCATCGGTTTTGGCAAAAAGGTCGCCGCCCCAGCTCCGTAAAAACTGCTGATTTCCGAGTGAGACGCATCCGCACTCATCATCACAATTGGAATGAAGCGGTATTGGGCTTGTTGCTTCAAAGCCACCAGGGTTTGATATCCGCTTAAGCCGGGCATATGTTGGTCAAGCAGAACCAAATTAGGTTTTTCACTTAGTTGCTGTAAGGTATTCAAAAAAGCCTGTCCATTCTCAAACGAGCGCAATGAACAGCCAGGTAGGTAACCTTTAAAGATCAACTCAACCAGCGAGCGGTAATCCGCCGTGTCATCGACGAGGCAGACGAATGTTGCCAGGGACTGAGGGGTATTCAAAGAAGGGGTTGCCATGATCGGACCGCCGAAGTGGTGGCTACGAGTAAGAGACCAACATCCGGTTGTACGGTTCGTTCCGGAGGAAGTTAGTCCCAATAGGGCAACCAGGCGAAAAACTATTGTTTAGAACTGAATAGACTAATCAAAGAGATAAACGTCAATGAATCAATAAGGTGTTGGAACGATAACAAAGGTGAGGCAACGGTATACAGAAAGGATTATCATGCTATGCGGTTTTTCTCAGAATTGACCTCTTGATCGGCCCGCTTTAAGACTATTTCTAAATCCGCCTTTTCCTGCTCTTGACGAACAATTAAGCGTCACCATCTTTCCTGATAAATGGCTCTGAACTCCATTAGTTCCGAATCCTGTTGGCGTAGCAGAATAGGCAGTTCATAATAACTTAACCTTCTTGACGAGAGGTCATGATACTCCTGCTCGTGCCTTCGACCCAAGGCGCGTCTATTCTCTATTTCAGCAGTGTAAAGGGCTTTTTGTTCCTGGCAATGGCGTTGCCAAAGATTCAACCGTTGTTGTGCTTGTTTAGACAAAGAGACCATAAAGCAAAAGTTTCTTTATCATTAAACAGTACTAGTCTAAATCGGTTTATAAAAGGCTGATTTACTCAACGTTATACCTTCCGCTTTACCTACTCCACTAGAGGGAGTAGGTATTTTTACATGATTAATTAGGTTCTATGTCCTTGTAGGACTCCGTAGCTTAACCGGCAGAGCGATTGATTCTCATCAGGCATCAATAGGGCGGCAGTTCGAACCTGTCCGGAGTCGCTTCTATCTACTTCCTACTGTTCATTTCAACTCTTTTACTAGCCATGGAAAACGCCCCAACGGTCTGGATTGTGGATGACGACGAGGATGATCAATTGATGATCGAAACGGCCTTTCAAGAAGTTATTTTCCCTTTGGCGATCAAGCAGTTGTCGGATGGCGATGAGTTGTTACCCCAGTTAGAAAAAGCGCCTTCGCTACCCAAATTGATTTTACTGGATTTGAATATGCAGCGCATGAATGGGTTTGATGTGTTAGCCGAGTTACGCACGGTACCTGCTTATCGAAAATTGCCAGTTGTTATCTTAACCACGTCGGATAACGAAGATGATAAACGCAAGTCCCTGGCTTTGGGAGCCAACGGTTTTTTGACTAAACCCTGCTCCCTAAGAGCCGTTATTAGCATGCTCAGGCGACTGGTTTCAGAATGGCATCTGAATTAAGATCTATCTAAAAAATACGCATCCTTTACGCCATCAAGGGGTTGACCTGGGCGAGATTACCGAATCAGCGCCAAGGGTTGATGCCGAGTCAACCAGGATGGTTGCCAGTGAATCCAGACGGGTACTTTTAGTCGTGGTTTCGGTTGATTCGGTCGGACCGCAGGCGCTGAGCAAGGCAACGATCAGGCCCGGTAAACCAATTAATTTAACAATTGCTTTCATGGGGTCAAATTCGCTTGTATCGACCAATTCATCACGACTCCGTTGCCATTGTCTCTCCCTCGCCCGTCTTGTCGCGGTGAGTACCGGTCAGGTCATGGGTACGTTTCTTACCAGTCTCTTGCTGGGTGCTGGCTGACTCAGGTAGCACCGGAACGTCGTCCGAAGGCTGGTAGGCTTCTTCTATAGCCATTAACGCCTGGGTTCCAGCATCGAGGTCAATGATCGGTTGGTTTTCTAATTTCGCTTCGTCCTGAGTGGTTGGTTCCTTTCCCATAACTAGATTTAGTTAAGTTCACCGAGGCTACTCAGGCTTATCGGCCTGATTGTTTCGTTTGGCTTTTTCAATGGCAATCGTTTCGGCCAAGGTCAGATAAGGCCCCTGATGATTGGCCCACCGTTCCCCCATTTCTTTGAGTTCAGCGGCTGTATGGCCGTTTTTAATCACGGCTACCATTTTGGGAGCCGCAGTCACTTTTTTATTAGGATTTCTGGGTGATTTGAGCATAGCGGTTGCGTTCTTTTCGGCTGGCTGGCCGACAACTAATGGGCCGAATTTGATCATTTCTTAGTGAATAAGCAACGAAGAGTAAGCGGTTTTGGTTGCTTACTCCCACGCCACTGTATTGCTGTTCACCCCGGCCATCTACCCGATCAGGAGTCGGGCGAAAATTCGAGTCGGTGAATATACTTTCTACTTCTTCGACAGTATTGGCCCGGAGTGGGTATTGGTCGATAATATGGCCTTTATTAGCCGCATCCCACTGAAATTCAAGCATTTTTCTGTCCCTTTGGTGCTAAACACCGAACGATTTAGCCGTGTACGCGCCTAAATTGCTGATTTTCTTGTCATTATGTTGTATATGAAGGTCATAAAGCCGTTTATTGATTTCCTTGATGGGGAAATTTAACAGCACGGTTTGAGCCTGATCTTTCCGTAGTCCAAACTGCTTGACGAGCCGGTCGAATAAGGTTGTATGCTCTTCACTAATCACAAAGCCAGGGGGGAAATTACGGTCGTCATCCACGGAGAGCATAAACTTTACATGAGTTACCTTGTGGCCACGTCCACGCCTAGGAGCAGGCATTGGTTCATAGGTAAATTGCAGGTCTGTTTTTTCGAGGTCTCTCTTGGCCGGTTTTAACACTTTAGCATCGAATTCGCCCCATTTGCTGTACTTATCAAAGCCATCCTTGTTCATCACGCCAAGCAACGTTTTAAGTTCGTCTAAGGGGTACATATGGCCTTTATCAGCATGGAAACGCCACTGTGTTAATTGTTGATACATTGCTTGACCATATTTAGAACGCAGGGCCAGCACCAGATCGACATCAAGTTGAGAGAAGTTACCTCCTTTGAGTTTTTCACTGAAATTGAGAATAAACGGCCTTACGTGCGCTGAGATTGTGAGCTGCACTGTGCCTTCTCCCTCCAAATATAGAGCCGACGCGAATAAGCCCGTCTGTAAGACGTTCTTACGTGGTTTGCCTTCCTTATCGACTCGATTAGAAGGCATTTCAAATTCCTTGGGATGGATGAGCTGTAAAGTCTGTTGGCGCAACCTAGCATAGTTAATCTTGTCGCCTGTACGTTCCATCAACTCGATAGCTGAAATCTCATAAATGGTTTCTGCGGTGTGGTCAGGCTGGATTTGAGAGCAGACCATGTAGAATAAGTTTCGCTGTAGCTTGGAGAGATTGACAGCGATACGATTGAGCGAGTTCTCAAAAAGAACCATGGTTGGTTTAACTTTGTCCATTGGGGCCGGTCAGGTCGGGGAAGTTGTGAGAAGCGGAACCGCCTGATTCGTGCCCCAAACTTAAAAACTAAAATATGACTTACAAAATAGACCAGTTATATTTTACAATGTTCTATACGCTTACAAAAAGTCATCTTTTACGGCCTTCTCACTTACGAAAAGTCATCTTTTAAATGCTTGAACGCTTACGAAAAGTCATCTTTTAGCTTACGAAAAGTCATCTTTTAGCTTACGAAAAGTCATCTTTTAAGCCCGTAACTATAGTGAATGTCAGGGCTTTACAAGCCCTTTAACAAATAACAAATAGAAACATTTGTTTCCCAAAACGTTTGATTTTCGGCATTTAGAGTAAAAAACAGGCTAATACCGTCAGTATGAAAGGGAGAGAAAAAACAAAAAAAAACAAATCAAAAATTTAAAAGGAAGGAGAGGGGGGGGCAACTATAAATATAGTTATTACTGTTTCACGATTTGTATTATTCTAATAATAGTCAGCCTGTACAAAGTCAGTCCCATAACAACGGGGAAAGAAAAGCCTATCCGTTACTCTATCTTATTCTATCACTGCCGCAGTTCGCCATATTAGCCATCTAACCAATGGTCAATTTGTGACTCCGATAGATTCTCTTTACCTTCCCCTTTCCAACGTTAAGCCATCCGGTGCGTGAAGCGCGAAGCGGTCTTGTAGAGAGCGAGACGGAACGCTATTCCGCTACGCTCCATACCGTTCTTCTCGCCCTACGGGGTTAATAATCAAATGCTTACAATTAATTATTTTAACGACTTATTGTAAGTATTGTATACTTTATTTATAGTGCGTTGATAATCAGTTAATTTTTGTATAAATTCTTACTACATGAGCGACCGTAAAAGCCTATCTGTCAGCGCAGGGACGCACCAGCAGTTAGAGCGGTTAGGCACTAAATTTGGCCTATCGCATAAAGATTTGATTGCCGTTATGGCGCAATATTTCACCGTTACCAAGGTTGATCCCCGTGATACAAAAGCCGATGTACCTGATGTAGCCTTGAAAAAGCTGACAGAAAAAGTAGATACGCTAGATAAACGCATGATAGGATTTATCCGGGAGCAGGAGAAGGAATTGCTAAAGCCTATCCTGTCTGAAGTAAAGGCCATGCGAACCCAGATCGGGCAAGGCTCAGGCAGTAGTGCTATTAATGCCGAGCAGCTAGAGGAACAGTTAACCAGTGTGGTCGAAGCGATTCAAAGCCTGATTCGGCTATCCTTCCGGACGGCTTTGGTGGATAATGCCTTACGGCCCGAGTACAAAAAGCAGACGGACGAATTGATTCAGCAACAGAATGAGCCTGGTAAGCGATGATGACTAAGATAGGTGGGGGGAGTGCCGGTAGTTGTGGGGGACTCGTCCAGTATTTGGAAAAGGAACAGGCGGGGTTATGGTTTAACCAGAATCGGGAGCAGTTAGCGGGCCATGAGGTTGTGGCCGAGATCGACCCCAACAAACGCAATTTAGGCCGGGAGGATGCTAAGTACTATCAGGTGATTTTAGCCCCTTCACAGGCTGAATTAGCCCATATCAGTAGTGACTCGCAGAAGTTACAGGCATTTACAAGGGCCGCAATGGAAGAGTACGCCCAAAATTTTGGAAAGGGGATAGAAAGCAAAGACTTAGTATGGTTTGCCAAGATCGAGCACAGCCGCAGTTTCGACCACACCGACCGCGCGGTCCAATTAGGGGAGCAGCAGAAGGGCGTAACCAAGACCGGCGATCAAACCCACATTCATGTGATCGTCAGCCGAACGGAGAATCTACGGGCGTATGCAGAAGGGAAGAAAAACGGGCTTCATGAGCGCAAGAACCCGTATCATCTTAGCCCCCTGACCAACCACAAGGCCACCACGAGAGGCGTTGTACTAGGCGGTTTTGGGCGCAATAGCTTTAGTCAGCGTGCCGAGCAGACCTTTGACCAGGCGTTTACCTACGAGCGCTCGTTAACCGAATCCTTCCGGTTTTTGCACTGCATGAAGTACGGTGATGAACAGGCCAAAGGGGAGATGCAACGACAGGCCGCAGAACAGGCGGCAGCGGCCGACCGCCAAAAACGCGCTCAGAGCCACGAACAGAGTCAACGGCTAGAAATGTACCAGCAACCCGGCAAAACGCCCCAAAACGAGTTTACCGACGATTTGCGGGCCAGTCTAAGTAAAGCTTATCAGCAAAAGGATGTAAACGATTTAGGCGCAGCACTGGCCAGCGCACAGGCCGAGCGAGAACGGCAGCGAGTAGCACAGGAGCAAAAGGCAGAAGAAGCCCGTAAACAGGCCCTAGAAGCCACCAAACTAGCCGAGCAACAGAAGTTAGCCCAGCAACAGAAAATCGAACAGAAACCCGAAAATAGCCCCCGAATCAGCCGGGGGTTAGGCTTATGAACGAGAACAAGTTTTTACGGAATCTAAGGCAGCAGAGCAGTCCTAGTCAGGCCCGCACCGGCGTACCGGTCGAACCAACACCATCCCAGCCCGTGCGCCGGAGTGATCCGACGGATAGCAGCCCAGCGGAATATGACCCCATCAAACGGTTGACGGATGAATTGAGCCGGCATAGTCGGGCTATCGAGGGATTAACCACCCGGATTGATCGCATGGAGCAACGGCCCAAAGCCGCCACCCAATCCGAGGTACAGACCTTGCTGGAGGAGGCCCGCGAGGGCGTTAGTTTCACCATCGACAGCCAACAGATCGCCGGGTTTGTCCTGCCCGAATTGAAGAAGGGCCTACCCAGTGCCGAGGAGATCAGGACGGCCGCTAACGCGGGCGCCAGTCAGATCGCAGCTGTGGGCAATACCGCAGCCGATCAGATCGAGAGGGCCGGGTCAGCCGCCGCCGAGCGCATCCGGTGGGCCAGTCAGCACAAAGCGGATGCCTTTGCGAATCGGGTTGGCTTTACCTCATGGCAAGCCGCAACGGTGGTCTTCTTGGGGTTTAGCTTACTGATCGTGGGCGTGTATTGGTTGAACAGCGACCGGGAAGCGGCTTTAGCAAAAGCCCGATCGGAGACCCAGGCCGTGCGGGAGTTTACCGATTGGGTGAAGACCCAGCCGGAAGGGAAACGGCTGTATGATCGCTATTACAACCCTTGAATTAATCGTTTGCCCACCCTGTTATACTAACTACTCAACCCGTTTTAAGTCTATGTCCCTGAAAGGCCCTATCATTTGCATTGACGATGATGACGATGATCAACATTTACTCCGACATGCCATTGAGCAAGCAGGTGTTACGAATCCAATCCGGTTCTTTGCCAATGGCGAGGACGCGCTGAGCTATTTTGAAACGACGACTGAACAACCCTTTCTGATCCTGTGCGACATCAATATGCCGTTTCTCAATGGGTTAGAACTACGGCAGCGGATTAACGACAGCGAGTACTTGCGCCAAAAAGCGATCCCGTTTGTGTTTTTGACGACGGCTTCTAATGCCGAGTACGTCCGACAGGCTTATCAGGAGTCGGTACAGGGGTTTTACGAAAAGGCCACCAACTACGCCCAGCTTCAGCAGCAAGTCAGACTCATCATTGAGTATTGGCAAAGTTGTTTACACCCCAATAACGTAGTTTAGTGACTCTTTTTTGCCCCGTTGTTTTTGTACTATTCCGAGGGTTGTTGTATAAATGATTATTATGTTAAGCGATTATTCTAAGATTCAGGCTAGTTTGCTAGCATACTGGCAAGCGGTTAGCAGCGTTTCGGTAAGGGTATTGAAATCCATCGGTTTTGGCAAAAAGGTCGCCGCCCCAGCTCCGTAAAAACTGCTGATTTCCGAGTGAGACGCATCCGCACTCATCATCACAATTGGAATGAAGCGGTATTGGGCTTGTTGCTTCAAAGCCACCAGGGTTTGATATCCGCTTAAGCCGGGCATATGTTGGTCAAGCAGAACCAAATTAGGTTTTTCACTTAGTTGCTGTAAGGTATTCAAAAAAGCCTGTCCATTCTCAAACGAGCGCAATGAACAGCCAGGTAGGTAACCTTTAAAGATCAACTCAACCAGCGAGCGGTAATCCGCCGTGTCATCGACGAGGCAGACGAATGTTGCCAGGGACTGAGGGGTATTCAAAGAAGGGGTTGCCATGATCGGACCGCCGAAGTGGTGGCTACGAGTAAGAGACCAACATCCGGTTGTACGGTTCGTTCCGGAGGAAGTTAGTCCCAATAGGGCAACCAGGCGAAAAACTATTGTTTAGAACTGAATAGACTAATCAAAGAGATAAACGTCAATGAATCAATAAGGTGTTGGAACGATAACAAAGGTGAGGCAACGGTATACAGAAAGGATTATCATGCTATGCGGTTTTTCTCAGAATTGACCTCTTGATCGGCCCGCTTTAAGACTATTTCTAAATCCGCCTTTTCCTGCTCTTGACGAACAATTAAGCGTCACCATCTTTCCTGATAAATGGCTCTGAACTCCATTAGTTCCGAATCCTGTTGGCGTAGCAGAATAGGCAGTTCATAATAACTTAACCTTCTTGACGAGAGGTCATGATACTCCTGCTCGTGCCTTCGACCCAAGGCGCGTCTATTCTCTATTTCAGCAGTGTAAAGGGCTTTTTGTTCCTGGCAATGGCGTTGCCAAAGATTCAACCGTTGTTGTGCTTGTTTAGACAAAGAGACCATAAAGCAAAAGTTTCTTTATCATTAAACAGTACTAGTCTAAATCGGTTTATAAAAGGCTGATTTACTCAACGTTATACCTTCCGCTTTACCTACTCCACTAGAGGGAGTAGGTATTTTTACATGATTAATTAGGTTCTATGTCCTTGTAGGACTCCGTAGCTTAACCGGCAGAGCGATTGATTCTCATCAGGCATCAATAGGGCGGCAGTTCGAACCTGTCCGGAGTCGCTTCTATCTACTTCCTACTGTTCATTTCAACTCTTTTACTAGCCATGGAAAACGCCCCAACGGTCTGGATTGTGGATGACGACGAGGATGATCAATTGATGATCGAAACGGCCTTTCAAGAAGTTATTTTCCCTTTGGCGATCAAGCAGTTGTCGGATGGCGATGAGTTGTTACCCCAGTTAGAAAAAGCGCCTTCGCTACCCAAATTGATTTTACTGGATTTGAATATGCAGCGCATGAATGGGTTTGATGTGTTAGCCGAGTTACGCACGGTACCTGCTTATCGAAAATTGCCAGTTGTTATCTTAACCACGTCGGATAACGAAGATGATAAACGCAAGTCCCTGGCTTTGGGAGCCAACGGTTTTTTGACTAAACCCTGCTCCCTAAGAGCCGTTATTAGCATGCTCAGGCGACTGGTTTCAGAATGGCATCTGAATTAAGATCTATCTAAAAAATACGCATCCTTTACGCCATCAAGGGGTTGACCTGGGCGAGATTACCGAATCAGCGCCAAGGGTTGATGCCGAGTCAACCAGGATGGTTGCCAGTGAATCCAGACGGGTACTTTTAGTCGTGGTTTCGGTTGATTCGGTCGGACCGCAGGCGCTGAGCAAGGCAACGATCAGGCCCGGTAAACCAATTAATTTAACAATTGCTTTCATGGGGTCAAATTCGCTTGTATCGACCAATTCATCACGACTCCGTTGCCATTGTCTCTCCCTCGCCCGTCTTGTCGCGGTGAGTACCGGTCAGGTCATGGGTACGTTTCTTACCAGTCTCTTGCTGGGTGCTGGCTGACTCAGGTAGCACCGGAACGTCGTCCGAAGGCTGGTAGGCTTCTTCTATAGCCATTAACGCCTGGGTTCCAGCATCGAGGTCAATGATCGGTTGGTTTTCTAATTTCGCTTCGTCCTGAGTGGTTGGTTCCTTTCCCATAACTAGATTTAGTTAAGTTCACCGAGGCTACTCAGGCTTATCGGCCTGATTGTTTCGTTTGGCTTTTTCAATGGCAATCGTTTCGGCCAAGGTCAGATAAGGCCCCTGATGATTGGCCCACCGTTCCCCCATTTCTTTGAGTTCAGCGGCTGTATGGCCGTTTTTAATCACGGCTACCATTTTGGGAGCCGCAGTCACTTTTTTATTAGGATTTCTGGGTGATTTGAGCATAGCGGTTGCGTTCTTTTCGGCTGGCTGGCCGACAACTAATGGGCCGAATTTGATCATTTCTTAGTGAATAAGCAACGAAGAGTAAGCGGTTTTGGTTGCTTACTCCCACGCCACTGTATTGCTGTTCACCCCGGCCATCTACCCGATCAGGAGTCGGGCGAAAATTCGAGTCGGTGAATATACTTTCTACTTCTTCGACAGTATTGGCCCGGAGTGGGTATTGGTCGATAATATGGCCTTTATTAGCCGCATCCCACTGAAATTCAAGCATTTTTCTGTCCCTTTGGTGCTAAACACCGAACGATTTAGCCGTGTACGCGCCTAAATTGCTGATTTTCTTGTCATTATGTTGTATATGAAGGTCATAAAGCCGTTTATTGATTTCCTTGATGGGGAAATTTAACAGCACGGTTTGAGCCTGATCTTTCCGTAGTCCAAACTGCTTGACGAGCCGGTCGAATAAGGTTGTATGCTCTTCACTAATCACAAAGCCAGGGGGGAAATTACGGTCGTCATCCACGGAGAGCATAAACTTTACATGAGTTACCTTGTGGCCACGTCCACGCCTAGGAGCAGGCATTGGTTCATAGGTAAATTGCAGGTCTGTTTTTTCGAGGTCTCTCTTGGCCGGTTTTAACACTTTAGCATCGAATTCGCCCCATTTGCTGTACTTATCAAAGCCATCCTTGTTCATCACGCCAAGCAACGTTTTAAGTTCGTCTAAGGGGTACATATGGCCTTTATCAGCATGGAAACGCCACTGTGTTAATTGTTGATACATTGCTTGACCATATTTAGAACGCAGGGCCAGCACCAGATCGACATCAAGTTGAGAGAAGTTACCTCCTTTGAGTTTTTCACTGAAATTGAGAATAAACGGCCTTACGTGCGCTGAGATTGTGAGCTGCACTGTGCCTTCTCCCTCCAAATATAGAGCCGACGCGAATAAGCCCGTCTGTAAGACGTTCTTACGTGGTTTGCCTTCCTTATCGACTCGATTAGAAGGCATTTCAAATTCCTTGGGATGGATGAGCTGTAAAGTCTGTTGGCGCAACCTAGCATAGTTAATCTTGTCGCCTGTACGTTCCATCAACTCGATAGCTGAAATCTCATAAATGGTTTCTGCGGTGTGGTCAGGCTGGATTTGAGAGCAGACCATGTAGAATAAGTTTCGCTGTAGCTTGGAGAGATTGACAGCGATACGATTGAGCGAGTTCTCAAAAAGAACCATGGTTGGTTTAACTTTGTCCATTGGGGCCGGTCAGGTCGGGGAAGTTGTGAGAAGCGGAACCGCCTGATTCGTGCCCCAAACTTAAAAACTAAAATATGACTTACAAAATAGACCAGTTATATTTTACAATGTTCTATACGCTTACAAAAAGTCATCTTTTACGGCCTTCTCACTTACGAAAAGTCATCTTTTAAATGCTTGAACGCTTACGAAAAGTCATCTTTTAGCTTACGAAAAGTCATCTTTTAGCTTACGAAAAGTCATCTTTTAAGCCCGTAACTATAGTGAATGTCAGGGCTTTACAAGCCCTTTAACAAATAACAAATAGAAACATTTGTTTCCCAAAACGTTTGATTTTCGGCATTTAGAGTAAAAAACAGGCTAATACCGTCAGTATGAAAGGGAGAGAAAAAACAAAAAAAAACAAATCAAAAATTTAAAAGGAAGGAGAGGGGGGGGCAACTATAAATATAGTTATTACTGTTTCACGATTTGTATTATTCTAATAATAGTCAGCCTGTACAAAGTCAGTCCCATAACAACGGGGAAAGAAAAGCCTATCCGTTACTCTATCTTATTCTATCACTGCCGCAGTTCGCCATATTAGCCATCTAACCAATGGTCAATTTGTGACTCCGATAGATTCTCTTTAGGGGTTCTTCTTCCAACGGGGCATTTCTACACGTTAAGCAACTAAGGTCTTAGTTTTAAGCCTGATTTTCTGTACATAATTGTAAACTGTGCCATAGGCCACCCCAATCTGTTTGCTAATTTGATTC
>Ga0209930_1003674_pt1 | contig 14907 bp, 6 predicted proteins | sample ThiBiot_500_biof_2_FD_183948 | JGI IMG/M metagenome (GOLD analysis project Ga0209930, IMG submission 183948) | Wastewater bioreactor microbial communities from Cape Town, South Africa - Thiocy_cont_500_biof (SPAdes) | ecosystem: Engineered > Bioreactor > Thiocyanate-remediating >... | reverse complement strand
TTATTAAAATATAATAAATTATTAAAATATAATAAATTATTAAAATATAATAAATTATTAAAATATAATAAATTATTAAAATATAATAATTTATTAAAATATAATTAAGTTTAAAATATAATAAATTATTAAAATATAATAAATTATTAAAATATAAATTATTAAAATATAATTAAGTTTAAAATATAATTAAACTTAAAATATAATCAAGTTTAAAATATAATCAAGTTTATTATCTATTAGATAATAAATATATTTTGTGCATTAAAATAAAATATATTATTTCGATCTATAAAAGGAACGGTCAAAATGAACAATTTATTATATAACGGCTTTTATAGTTTAGATGTATCTAACAATGACGTTCTAATCAATGGGGTAGAATATATTTTTACCAATATTTTTAAAACACCAATAAAAATTGGTTATTATTTATTAACTAATGATTGTCATTTATACAAAATAATAAATAATGGACATCAAGAAATTAATTTAAATATCGATTATTTATTTTATAGTAAATATATTAATAACAATATATATTTAGTTAAAGATAATAAAATAACATTAAATTCAACTTTTAATGATTCAGAAAATTATATTGGTGAAATTAAACAAGAATTACCAGAAACTGGGAATAATGGTGATATTATTTCATTTAATGGTGATTTATATAAATGGATGAATAATGAATGGACATTAATGTTTACAACATTAAAAAGTTATATTTTTAACGATTATTTAGTTTATAATAATAATTATATTCAAATATTAAATGAACAAAATGATGAATTTAGTGGAATAATTTCAAAAAGTAATATTAATGAAATAAATAATAATGGATATACTTTACAAGATTCAAATGAATTAGGTGGTTATGGTAATATTTATTATTATCATAATGATAAATTATATTTAATAAATATTTCAATACATGATATAAAATTTTATAATATTGATGACCAACAAAATTATATTATTGAAAATATCGGTAATGTTAATTATAAAATAAATATTCAACAAAATATCCAACAATTTAATATTTTAAGTACTTTAGATTATGAAATAAAACATATAACTGATTATATTATTGAGGGTGTAATTGAATTATATCCACCAGAAGGAGGGGATCCAGGTAGAGCAGTTACATATTATCAATTAATAGTTGGAGACTCTTTATATCATTATATTAAAGAAACAGATACATGGGAAATGTTAATACAAGATAATGCATATATGTATTTTTATTCATATTCTCCTGATGAGAAACCATATTTAATAGATAATAGTTATAATATATTATATTCTGTTATGAATTCCGGAAATACTGAGTTTTCTGGTTATATGAGTCAATATTCACCACAAGATCCACCATCAGGATATGAATATTTATTGGTTGATAATAATGTTGCTGGTAAATATAATAATATTTATTATTATTCTGATTATTATGGTGAATGGTTTATTTTAAATATAGCTAATTCATATTTTACAGATCTTGATACTAATAATAGATATTCTATAACACAAGATGGAAGTATACCATATAAATATAATCGCACATCTGATATTACACCAATAGAAATAAGTGAATATATTGTTATTGGTATATTTATCGAAACACCACCAGAAGAACCTCCTTCTAATATAGGACTTGCATCATATCAAGTAATTCCAGGAAATTCATTATATTATTACAATAATGGTGTGGGTAAATGGAATATAGTAACATTAACCACTTATTATATGTATTTTCATACAGATTTAGATCCAAAAGGAACATATTTATTAAATGCTAGTTATAATAATTTATATACTGTTATTGATTCATCGGCTACATATTTTGTTGGTGATAAAGTTCCATATTTACCTACAAATCCACCACAATCAGGACATGAATATTTGTTAGTAAATACTAATCAAGTTGGTGGTTATAATAATATTTATTATTATAATAGTGATAATGCTCAATGGTATATATTAAATGTAGGTAATTCATATTTTATAGATGGATTAACTAATGGCACTAGATATTATTTAACAATGGATGAAACACTTCCATATAAATATAGTATAATGGCTACAAATTATATTGATAAAGATGCATCAGCAATAATAAATATTACTGGAACAATTGTTAATTCTCCACCAATTTATAATGTTAATAATAACGAATATCAATTAGTTATTGGTGTAGGTATTTATCAATTTATTGATAATAATTGGTATATATTAATAAATTATACTACCATATATTTTACAAATAGTGATGATAGTTCTACTAAATTATATACAAATTCTGGAATATTTTATGATTTGGTCCCTACATTAAAAAAATATATTATAGGTGTTATTAAAACATCTATACCAAATTCAGAGCCCTCTTCTGATGAAGAATATCAATTAATAGAAACTGGTAATAATGGTGGATATAATAATATTTATCATTATGAATCTAATAAGTGGTCAATATTAACCTTTGAATCATTAAATTTTACCAATTCATCCGAGATATATTCAATAACATATTCAGGTATTAATTATAAATATAATAAAGTAGATACTGGCTATCCTGAAGAATTTTCAGATGGTATAACTAATATTTATGGTATAATTGTGGATTATCCACCAATTCAAATACCCGAACCTGGAGAAGAATATCAATTAATTATTGGTGATGCAATTTATCATTATGATAATAGTTGGTTTATATTAATAAATTATACTTCTGTATATTTTAATGATAATTCTGTGTTCACAATTGATGGTTATTTATATAATATAAATGATTCAGATTTACAATATATTATTGGTGTTATAGCTGATACCATACCAACTTGGGGACCATCTTCTGGAGAAGAATATCAATTAGTTAATAATGGTGATATTGGTGGGATTAATAATATTTATTGGTATAATAACAATAATAATAATGATAATAAATGGGAAATTCTTAATTTCGACTCATTATATTTTACTGATTTAATAAATAGATATTTGGTTGAATTTTTTACTTATTGTGAATATACCCTTACTCAAGATAATACATATCCATTAGAAGATTTAGGTGTTATAGATAAAATTAATGGTATTATTATTGAAAATCCACCCCTTAATATTCCAAAAAATGGCGAAGAATATCAATTATTAATTAATGTTGGAATATATCATTATAATAATAATTGGTTTAAATTAAATAATTATCAAGCTGTATATTTTAACAATAATTCATTGATTTCTATGTCAGGTTATTTTTATAATATGATAACATCATCAAATCAAAATATTGCAGGTATTATATCATCAACAATTCCAACATCTGAATCATCATTTGAATATCAATTAGTATCCAATGGTGATATAGGTGGACTTAATAATATCTATCAATATTTTGATAATAAATGGCATATATTAGGTTTAGATACTGAAGAAGTATATTTTGTAGACGTAAGCGGTGGTGAAGGAAATGAAGTTAGATATTTGGTTATGAAAACCTCAGTTAATTTTTATAATGAATATTTATCATATAAAAATCCAGAATATCTTACATATACACCATATATTAACTATGTTTCAGGTAATATTATTAATTCACCACCAGTTTATAGCTCAGAAGATGAATCATATAAATTGGTAATTGGTGATGGAATATATTTTTTTTTCGATGTTTGGTTTATATTAGACGATTATACTAGTTTATATTTTAATGATATTGATAATGATAAAAATTATATTTTTTCAATTTATGGTAATATTAATGAAATAATTGATTCAGATTTAAAATATATTATTGGTTTTAGAACTGATATATTACCTGATCAAGAACCAGGAACTCCAATCGAAGCTGAAGGATTAAATTTATCAATTCTTGCTCGTCCAGCTTCAGGAGCATATAATTATTGTTTAGTAAGTAATAATAATATTGGTGGATTTAATAATGTTTATGAATATAATGAAAATGATAATAAATGGTATATATTAAATTTAGGAAATAATACATATTTTGTTGATTCAGATAATATTAGATGTTTATTACAAACAACTGAAAATGTTTATGAATATAGTATTTCAGAAAATGTAGATTATCCTTCAGAATCATTAGATTTAGAAGAAATTACTGGTATAATTATTCAAAATCCTCCTATTTTAATACCTGATGGAGGAAGTGAATATCAATTATTAATTAATGTTGGTATTTATCATTTTACTAATAATTGGTATATTTTAAATAATTATTCTGCTGTATATTTTAATGTCGACACAGACAAATATTTATATACTATTAATCATAATATTTATGATGTTGTGGATTCATCAATAACAGAATTTAGTGGAATGATAAATTCTGATATTCCAAATTTAATAACCGAACCGGAATATATTTTAGTTACCAATAATGATGTCGGTGGTTATGCTAATGTTTATCATTATGAAAATAATGAATGGGTAATATTAAATACTGCATCCGATATAAAATTTTATAATGTTGTAGATGATTATAATTATATTATAACTGGTTCTAATACAAAAGATTATACAATTAATATAAAAATATATCCAATAATAGATAGCACTGAAACTCAATTTAATGGTATAATAGTACCAACATTACCAATAAATGAACCTGATGAAGGGTATGAAATTCAATTAGTTAATACTGAAATAAGAGGTGGATATGGTAATATTTATAAATATTTAAGTAATACATGGTATTTATTAGAATTTATAAGTAATTCTGCATATTTTAATAATTTATTCGTTTATAATTTAAATTCAATTAATGTTATATATTATAACGTAGAACAATCACAATTATTTAATTTTAATGGTTTAATATCTTCTGATTTACCTAATGAATCAACAATAGGTTATGATTATATTTTAGTAAATAATAATTTATTAGGTGGTTATGGTAATATTTATCATTATAATAATGGTTGGAATATATTAAATTTTGTTAATTCAAATATATATTTTACTACTAGTTCAGAAAAATATTTTGTTAAAAATGTTGGTCATGAAAATTATGAATTACAATTAATTGAAGATATTAATTCAATTTATAATGGATATTTATATTTAAATCCTGATAATTTAAATATAAATACATTAATTAATAATCCAATAAATGGAAATTATTATTTAGTTAAAAATATTAATAATATATTATTATATAAATATATTAATAATACTTTTACACAAATAACAATTAACAATTATATATTTTATAGTAATAATGGTGATATTATTAATGATTATAAACCTTCAAAATTATATATTAATAATAATAATAATATAACTATTATTGATAATTTTGATTCAGAAACTAATGTATTTAATGGTATTAGTGGTGATGTAGACCCAAATAGTTCAATTTCTGGAAATTACTATCTAAATATAACTACAGGTAAATTATTTTATTTTTATTCATCATTTAATAATTGGTTTGAAGTGATAACTACATTAACTAAAATAGTTTATATCACAAATACAAACAGATATATTGTTTATATCTCAAAAAATTCAATAAATCCAAACACTCCAATATTAATAAACTTAGATACTAATATTTATCAAGGATTTTTCACCAATAAAGAATTAACTAATGATACTGAAATTATTAATGAAATTAAAAGCATTAAATGTGGAAGAGATACTAAAATTGGTGATACTTTAATATATAAAAATGATGGGATTTATAAAATTTATTCTTATGGGTATCCAGCAGGTAATTTATCTAATATAAATTGTATATATTATGATTTAGGTAGTTTGCAAATGATTAATATAAATAATGGTTCAAATATGATTATTAGTTCAGATTATTTTGACCAAACAAAATCTGTTTTTAATGGAACATATGGTGTTAACGAGCCAAATACTAATACTCCAAAAGATCAAGAATATATAACTTTTAAATATAATGCTCTATTTATATTTTATAATGGTGAATGGATGTCTTTAATTAAATCATTATATAAATATAATTTTAGTGATTTATTAGTTTATTGTCTTTATTATCAATATGTTGTTGGTATTAACACTGTTTATAATAATAATAGTAATATTGGTAAATATCAAGGATATTATTCTACAATACAATTATCAATGCCAACTTCGCAAGATTTAATATCACAAGTTAACATTATTGCTTCATTACAATTAATTAAAGAAAATTATATTGAAATTGGTGATTGTTTATTATTAAAAGATCAAAATGGTAATACTTATACAGCTAAAATATTATTAAATGAAAATAATTTAAATATTAACAGTAATAATGTTAATAACATAACATTTTTTAATGTTGATGGAAATAAAGTTTATTCCCAAATTGTTAATAATAATAATATTCAAAAAATGACTGATTTTAGTTTAGATATTAATAATTTTAATTTAGATGGTGATATTATTAATAATGAAGAACTAGTTGGAAGGGGATATAGTGATTTATATTTATTTACTGACTCTCCACCATATTTACAACAAGGTGTGAATAATTTAGAATCATATCCTGTTTTATCAAATAATAAATATTTAACATTTACACAAGATTATAAAATTTGGACTATTAAAACAAAATTAGATAATACTGTTGCTATTAGAGATATTACTCCTCCTGAAATTAAACCAACTTATCAAGGTTATTATACTGATTCAACTATGGAAAATCCATCTGATGAACAAATTAAAAGTAAAATTTTAGAATTATCTACATTACATAATATTTATCCTGGTGATTCATTATTGATTGGTAATATATTATATACTGTTGCTAATGATTCACAAATAAATAATGTAGAAATTAATAAAGTTTTATATTATTGCAATAACCAAAATGGTGATTACAAAAGTAAAATATTATTTATATTTGATGATTCAATAATATCACTAGATAATTTTAATAACACTAATAAAACATTAAGTGGTTATGTTAATAATAAACCACAAAATAGACAAATTAATAGTTTTTATTTAGATACTAGTAATTTTATATTATATAGATTTGCTGATGATATATTAAATATTGTTAATAAGTTATCTGACCCTATTAAAGATGAATTAATTTTATATATTAATGATTTAATATCAAATGATATAAATATAATTCAAGCATATACTTGCACTTATACATATAATTATTTAGATTTATCTAATAATAATACATTAAATGTTAATATTGATACAAATAATAATTCACCTGTTATATTTAATACTGAAGGTGATAAATATATGTATAATGGTAATTATCAAGCTTATTATAGTAATAATAATAATATTACAACTTTTGATCAAAATGTTTTATTAAGTGAACTAGAAACTGTTAAACAACAAAAAGCTATTATTGGTGATTTCTTATTGGTTAGAATAAATGGTATATATGGAATTTATAGATTTAATTCTATTAACCCATTAAATATAACCCCAATATATTCACCAAATATTTATTTATATTATAACCTTACAAATAAAAATATTTTGTTAATAAATAATAATATTATAACTATAACTAATTTACAATTTGATGTTACTCAAAAAGTATTTAATGGTTATATGGAAGGCGTCAAAAATAAGGAAGACCCACCACAATATACTTATTATATTGATATTCAAAATAATTTATTTCAATCTTTTTATGGTGGTGAATGGGTTTATACATTTTTAGGATTATATATTTATAATTTCTTTGTTAATCCATTCTTTACAATTACCAATAAATATATTAATAATAGTTTAATAGTTGATGGAATTATTAATGTTATTAGTGTTAAAGATATTCCACCATATTATATTGTTATTGAAAATTCTATAAATTTTGAAGGTGATATTTTATCTGATTTCCCAAGTGTTCCAATTGACATGCAAGTTATTAGTATTAATAATAATACTTATAAATGTGGAATTTATATATTTGTCGAAGATATAAATCAATGGGCTTATTATAATCCTTTACCTATTATGAAATTTAATAATCAATATATACACAATGTAGGAAATGATTTTTATTTTATATCTGATGAGACAAATTTTAGTGGTATTATTATTAGAGATTATAATATAATTGATCAAGAATATAATAATCAAGATATTTATAAATTAGGTGATATTGCATTATTTATGGATAATTTAGGAAATTCAAATAATGGAAAAATTTATCAATTATCATATAATCCAGATAATCTTGATCCTCCATATATTTGGAGTGTTTTATGCGATCAACAATCATATTTCACAGAATTAGATACATGTAAAAATTATTTTGTTAATGATATTGGAACAAATGCATATATGGTTGAACGCACTCTTTCAGATTATTATATTGGTAAAATAACTGATAATGGATATATTGAAGGTGAATATTATATAAATGACACAAATAATATATGTATTTATTTAAATGGTGAATTAAAACCAGTTGCTAAAAATGGAGAACCATTTGAACTTTATAATTTATTAGATAAAAAGACTTGGGTGTTTAATGGAAGTATTTTAGGATTGAAAGAATATTCTGGTTATGTTTTAAAAGTTGATGACATTGAAAGTGATTTACCTGGAATAAATTATAAAGATAATACATATTGTTTAGTTTATAATTCATCTACTTTTGGCATTAATTCACAAGTCATAATTTATAAAAAGCAAGGAATTTATGAAGAAGTTGATTTATTAGATAAAACATTTTATAAAGATATTTCAAATGGCAAAATATATATTATTGATTTAGTTAGTGATAATGTTGGTAATGTAACTGAAATAGTTAAATCTAAATTAGGGGAAGCTGTTGTTTCTAAATATATTAATGATTTTAATAATAATTCAAATAGTATTAGTTTATTAAAATCAAGTTCTAGAGTATTTACTCAAAATGTATATAATTCTGGATATATTAAATTTAATCCACAACCTCCAATTAATGCTAAATATACTGAAAATAATAAATGTATTATTGTTTTTAAAGGTGATGAATGGTGGTTTAATGCTAAATCTACAAATGTTTCGGTGATATTTGAATATTATGAAAATGGTATAAATTATGATTTAATGTATAATATTGTTAAACAAGAGATGAAAAATATAACATTATCTGCTGCTACTTTTTCAGGAGATTTTGATTTCTCTGAAATTACTGAAATAGACAATCAACAAGTAATGTTAATTGATTTTAATATGAATTATATTTTTTCAAATAATTATATAGCTAATGGACTTATAAATATAGATTCAGATGGATTATATAATATATCAGCTGTTATTAATTATAAATATACTTCTTCCGTTGAAAATTATATAACAACAGCACCTTATTATTCTTTAAATTATTATGTTCCAGATTATCCAGAAATAACAAAATATTTAGTTCCAATAACAAATTATAATACTCCATCAACTGATTTATATACGCCATTAACTAATGGAGTAATAAATATAGATACTATTCTATATTTGAATAGATTTGATAAAATAACATTAATTTATAATTTAAATGGTTGTGAAATGAATATAGAATATTTGGATGGATGTTCAATAAATTTAGTAAAAATAAATTAAATATTTAAAAATTATATTAATAATTCATTGAATTATTATTTATAAATTATTTAAATCTTATTAAATATATTTGATATTATTGATATTATATGACTTGATAAATATGTATCTTAATAAATAGAAGGTTATACTAAATATTCAAAATAATTATTAATAATTATTTCAAATATTGACTATAACCAAATATAGTTTTGATATTTTGTATCAGTTCTTATAATTTTAATATTTCTAGATAATATTTTTAGATATTTAATTTATGTAAATATAATTATTAATTATATTATATATTTATAATTTAAATAATTATTTAATATAGTTTTTCATTATTTAATATAATTTATTATTTATTTTATTATTTAGTATAATTTTTAATTATTTAATGAGTTAATTTTTTAATATAATTTTATTATTTAATATAATTTTATTATTTAATATAATTTTATTATTTAATATATTTTTATTATTTAATATATTTTTATTATTTAATATATTTATTATTTAATATATTTTTATTATTTAATATATTTATTATTTAATATATTTTTATTATTTAATATAATTTTATTATTTAATATAGTTTTATTATTTAATATAGTTTTATTATTTAATATAATTTTCATTATTTATTTTTAATATTATTTTAAATTTGCGCAGCAAATTCTCGAAAAAACTTCGTTTTTTCTTGAAGTTAAATAATATTTAATATTAAATATTATTTTAATGTTAAATATTATTTTAATGTTAAATATTATTTTAATGTTAAATATTATTTTAATGTTAAATATTATTTTAAAGTTAAATATTATTTTAAAGTTAAATATTATTTTAAAGTTAAATATTATTTTAATGCTAAATATTATTTTAATATTAAATAATATTTTAATGTTAAATATTATTTTAATGTTAAATAATATTTAACATTATTTAAAGTAAAATATTATTTAATATTATTTTAAATTTGCGCAGCAAATTCTCGAAAAAACTTCGTTTTTTCTTGAAGTTAAATATTATTTAACTTAGTTTGTCTTGAAGTTATTTAAAATCATTTATTAAAATATAGAAGATAATAATTATAAAATAAATAAAAAATATACAAAAAAATAAAAATAAACATATTTATTTTCATATAATTATTATATATAATATTCGATGAAAGTATCAATATGTGGATGATGATGTTGCACAAAAATTTATTGAAAGTTTGGAAAAAGATATATTTTTAATAAATTTGGTAAACCAAAAGAAATGATTATGACAGAAGAAAGTGAACATAATTATTTAAATGCAACATAATGTCATATATGTAATAAAAAATTAGAAGGTGAAGTTGTTAGAGGCCATTGTCATATAACTGGTAAATATAGAGGAGCAGCTCATAAAAATTATGGTTTAAATTATAAATTACCAAAATTTATTCCTGTTTTATTCCATAATTTATCAGGATATGATTTTCATTTATTTATTAAAAAGTTGAGATGTGATGGAAAAGAAAATTTAAATTGCATTCATATTTTTTTATTAATGATGAGAAATATATTATTTAGTTAAAAAATAAAAGTAGGTGAATATTAAAATGGTGAAACAAAAGAAATAATGAGAGAAATTAGATTTTTAGATAGTTTAAGATTTATGAATTCAAGATTAGATAAACTATCTTAATATTTAATATATGATGTAAATAAAAATAAAAAATATGATAAATTTAAAAATATTAAAAATTATCATTAATAACAAAAAAAGGAATATAAATCCTTATTAATACATGAATTCATTTGAAAATTTTGAAGAAACTATATTACTAAAAGAAATAATTTTTATTATTCTATAACTAATAAACATATAACAAGAGATGAATATAAACATGCAATAATGTTTAGAACAAATTTAAAATAAAAACTATGAGAGAATATACAGATTTATATAAAAAAATAGATATTTTATTATTAATTGATATTATAAAATATATATATTATATTACATTGTTATCATTTGATAAAGTATTAAAAAATAGTTATTAATATATTATGATATGTTGTTATTTATAAAATTTTTCAATATTTAATTTCATTGTTATGTTTATTTTTATTAAAAAATAAACTTCAAGGTGATTATTTTTATTTAAAAAATAAACTTTAAGGTGATTATTTTTCTTAATTAAGAAAATTTTTAAATTTAACGACAAAAAAAGAAATGTTTTAGTGAATGAATTATGTTGAATAATATTTAAATTAAATATTATTTATAGTTATTTGAAGTTAAATATTATTTATAGTTATTTGAAGTTAAATATTATTTATAATTATTTGAAGTTAAATATTATTTATAATTATTTGAAGTTAAATATTATTTATAATTATTTGAAGTTAAATATTATTTATAGTTATTTGATGTTAAATATTATTTATAGTTATTTGAAGTTAAATATTATTTATAGTTATTTGAAGTTAAATATTATTTAAAATTATTTGAAATTAAATATTATTTATAGTTATTTTAAGTTAAATATTATTTTAAGTTATTTGAATTTATTTGAAGTTAAATAATATTTAAAGTTAAATATTATTTAAATTATTTGAAATTAAATATTATTTAAAGTTATTTGAAACTAAATATTATTTAAAATTATTTAAAATTAAATATTATTTAAAATTATTTGAAATTAAATATTATTTAAAATTAATATTATTTAAAATTATTTGAAATTAAATAATATTTAAAATTATTTGAAATTAAATAATATTTAAAATTATTTGAAATTAAATAATATTTAAAATTATTTAAAATTAAATATTATTTAAATTTAAAATAATATTTAAATTTAAAATAATATTTAAAGTTAAAATATTATTTAAAATTATTTAAATTTGCTGCACAAATTATCAACAAACTTTGTTTGTCTTGAAGTTAAATATATTATTTAATAATAAAAATAAATAAATATTTGAAATAAGATTAATAATTTACAAAATATTATATAACTATTAGTTATATTATTTATATACTTTATATAACATTAAATATTATTTATATATAATATATAACATTAAATATTTATTTATGTTATATTTTTATAATATCTTACAAAATTATTATAAATAATTATATAAAATAATTATTGTAGATTAAAAATTTAATAATTACATATTATAGAAATATTATAAGAATTATTAAATAATTCTGTATTTATATCATAAATACATTTATAATTACCTATAATATTCATTATTTTTTCTTTTACAGTGATTCTAATTGGTGGTTTTATATGTTCTCCATTAATTAATATTGTAATATTATTTTTATGTAAGTTATAACATTCTTTTGCAATATTATTAATAAATTCAATTTTCATAGGTTGATATAAAAATTTATATTCATAATTGAAATTATTCATGTATTGGAAATGAGTAATACTTTCTATGTAAATTATATCTCCTTCTATTTTTATTAACTTAAATTTTTCATTTGGATATGTAAGGACTGCTTTATCATTATCATTCCAAAATTTATCCATATATAAATGTTTGGAATATCCTTTATATAATATAACAGCTATATATGGAGAAGCATATTTTTTAGCTACATTAATATCTTCACTTTTAAATAAAACACCAGAATCATTAAAAATATAATTTATATCATTACCATAACCTCGATATAAAATTAAATCTTTACATGGTTCAGTATTTTCTATAGCATTAACTAATGTATCCAAAATGTCGACATCTTGCTTTTCTATTATTCCTCTTCTTAAATTATCATTAACACTATCTATTTCACTCTGTAAAATTTGATCCATTTTAAATTATTAAATAGTTATTTATTAAAATATTAAATAGTTATTTATTAAAATATTAAATAGTTATTTATTAAAATATTAAATAGTTATTTATTAAAATATTAAATAGTTATTTATTAAATTATTAAAGTTATTTATTAAAATATTAAATAGTTATTTATTAAATTATTAAATAGTTATTTATTAAATTATTAAAGTTATTTATTAAATTATTAAAAATTTTTTTATCTAAAATAATTATTTTATTCATATAATATTATTTTAATATTCTAATGAAATATTAATTATATTTTACAAATGATTAATAATTAAATATTTATTTATATTTACAAATAATTATAATATTTTAAATATAATAATATATTAAACAATAAATATTTAAAAACAAAATTAAAATATTTTAAATTAAAATAAAATATAATTATGGAATATATTTTAATATGTGCACAGGATTTAAAAAGAGAAACATTATCAATTTTAATACCATATAATGAACTTTCAAATGATGAAAAAGAAAAATGGGAAATAATTAAAAAACATAAAAAATCATTAAATGATAATGATAATGTTATAATTATTGACCATTTTAAAGAAAATTATTTTTATAAAGTCATTGATGAACATAAAGATATAGAAAAATTATGCAGACATTTTTTAAATCCTGCATGGCATGATGGTTTTTTGTGTCGTGATGAGGATAATTGGGTAAAACATTCATACACTAATTTATGTAGAAATTATGACCATATTAACAATTATAAAAATTTAGTTAATAAAATTTTAAATAATGAAGATATATTAACATCAAGGGGAAAAATTGTCAATAATATTAAATTATATGATAGTTTATTGGTTTTAAATTCATTAAATGGTGAATTAATTATTCCAAAATATAAAACTTTTGATGAAAAAAAAGAAGCATTTATTTCAAAAATAAGATCTTATAATAAATATTATCTATATTGTTCACAATGTTCTAATTTTCAAACGCGTTCCTTATTAATTCCTGTAGATTTAATTCCAGAAAAAACAAAACAAATTTGGCAAGATATTAAAAAATTAAGTAATAATAATATTGTTATTTGTAATATTGTATTCGATGAACGTGTTGGAACTCCTGATGAAAAAAGTAAAGAATTAATGAAATTATGTTCAATATTTGATTGTGCTTCTGAAAATTATCATTATGATGATAGATATTATGGTGAGCATGATGATATAAAATGGCAAAAATATAGTTATAATGATTTATGTTGTGGTTTTAATAATATTAAAAATTATGATAACTTGCTTAAATTAAAAGAACATGATGAGCATGAAATAATAATTGTTGATAGTATTTTAAAATTAGAATCAAGAAATGGTAAAATACAACAAAATATGTATGACACTGTAGATGAAATGTTGTATGATTTATATTTAAAAGATATCATAAATTAATGTAGTTTATTTATAATTTAAAATTTATTAGTATTACTAATAAATTATTTTTATTTATTATTTTATAATATTATTTATAATTTAAATTTTATTAGTATTACTAATAAATTATTTTTATTTAT
>Ga0209930_1003672_pt1 | contig 14915 bp, 30 predicted proteins | sample ThiBiot_500_biof_2_FD_183948 | JGI IMG/M metagenome (GOLD analysis project Ga0209930, IMG submission 183948) | Wastewater bioreactor microbial communities from Cape Town, South Africa - Thiocy_cont_500_biof (SPAdes) | ecosystem: Engineered > Bioreactor > Thiocyanate-remediating >... | reverse complement strand
TGGCGTTGAGGTGCTGCAGCCGGGCAAGACGCTCGCTGACTACCCGGCGCTGTTGAACGAAGGCGCCACAGTTCTGTTCAAGGACCTCGGTACGTCGGAGCTCTCGAGCCGCTGCTCGTGAAGGCGCCTCACTTACTCGATGCGTGTGACGTAGGCCCGCAAATCTCCTGGAGGACTGTATGTGATACCGGCTCGCGTATCGAAGCCAACAACACGGGCGTCGTGGTGTGATGGCTGGCTCACTCGCGTGTCTGCGTGGTCGGCCGCAGGTGTTCTTGATCGAGTACGCAGGACCGTTGTTGTTGTACCCGCTGTTGTTCGGCGTCGCAATCCTGTTCCATGGACCATGGAGCTACTCGTGGGTGCAATCGTACGCCACTGCCTAGCACCAGTGAACAAATTGCACAGCACACTAACCAATCGTGTCGGTCGTGCCGTCGCTGGTGCTTGGATGGATATGATATCGGCGGCGGCGACGTCGGTGGCCGAGCAGCATGGCCTGCTTGTGCTGGGTACTGCACTACCTGAAGCGCGAGCTCGAGACCTTGTTCGTGCATGTGTTCAGCAAGGGCACCATGCCGCTGCGCAACGTCTTCAAGAACAGCGGCTACTACTGGGGTGCTGCCATCATCAACTCGCTCTCGATCAACCGACCGGGCTACTCTGATCCGGCGACGTCGCTCGTATTGGTGGGCTTGACATTGTTCGTGGTATGAGTATGCGTGCGTGCGTGCCTGCGCAGCACATTGTATCTAATCTAATCTTGACGACGGGTTGAACGCAGCTCGGAGAGGCAGGCAATCTTGCATGCCACTTGATTCTGGCAAACCTCCGCGCCGACGGATCGAAGGAGCGCAAGATCCCGCACGGCTTCTTGTTCGAGTATGTCACGAGCCCCAACTACACTTGCGAGATCCTGGCGTGGATCGGATTCTCGGTCATGACGCAATCGTGGGCTGGTATGTGCACGGCCACGGATATTCTCACGCGCGCACTCACACACGCACACACGCCAACCTGCTTCCGCCCGACATATCGCGCGCGAGTGGCAGCATCGAGCGGCAGCGTCAGTAGCACACGCGCTGCAGTGTGAGCTTCTCTCTTTCTTTCTCGATATCGCTTGGAATCGCCGCCGGCCTGCACGCCACTCACCTCTCGCCGTTCCGAATGTCGCGACCAATGCGGGCGACGATGTATGGCCGTGCTTGTGGTTGTGGCTGTGTGCGTGCGTGCGTGTCTTGACAGCGTACCTCTTCACGGTCGCCGGTGCGGCGCAGATGGTGATCTGGGCCAATGGCAAGCACCGCCTGAACCGCAAGATGTTCAACGGCAAGGACGCGCCGCTGTACCCGCCCGAGCGCAAGGTCCTCGTGCCGTTCATCTACTAGCCGACTGGCCGCGCTGCCAACCACATACATGGCTCGCCCCTTGCGCACGACAGCCGGCCTGTTAGCCAGCCCTCGTGCGCTGTCGCGCCAAACCTATCGACGACACCTCGCACTTTCCCCGCTCCGCGGGCGTCACTCAGCGTCGAGAGCGCTGCGTAACGCCACAGTTTTGACCACACACGCACACACTCACTAAACCTATCAAGCAATATACTACCTAACATACACGCCTGCCTGTAATGATGCTCATCTAAATTGCCTGTCCTTGTGTGTGTATACTGCTGAATCGCGATGAGCTCCGAGTTGGAATGGAGTTGACGTGCGCGGCGCGCGCGAGAGGGAGACGCTGCCGCAGTGGAGCTCGTTCGGGTGTCCATATCAGGCAGATGGGCGGCCGGCACCGCCGCGGCCGCCAGAACCAACGACGCCGCCACCTATCGGACGGCAAGGTTGGCTGCCTTCGCGTGTGGCAGGCTACGCGAGAGTACGAGGCGCTGCGCAGACAGCAGCGGAGAACCGGACGGGGGTACGCGGCAACGCTGTGATTTCTTTGCTGCCCAAGGCCGCTGGGCCGCTTCGGGCTCAACAGGGACGCAGCGCCGAGACGAGAGAGAAACGCAGAGAGAAGAGAGAGAGCGAGCGGGCTGCAGACGGCCAGAGGCAGAGGGAACACAGGGAGCGCAGCGACGGAGGTTGTTGGACCGGTCGGGGGTTGGCAGGTGGTTGGCGGTGTTTGGAGCTTGTTGCCTTGGCGGTGGTGGCGGCGCATAGGCGGAGCACGAACTCGGTGCTTGCGGCCGTGGCCACTGCCGCCGCCGCCGCTGCTGCTCTTCTTCTTGTTGTTGTTCGTCTCGTCGTCGGGTGCCTCCCTCCCTCTCGCTGCTTGCTGCTCGGTGCTGCCATCGCGAGCTCTCTCTGCTTGCTCGCGCCGTTATAGAGAGTCGGCTACTCGAGATCGTGCCTTGTTGTGGTTATCACGCACGCCCGCTCTCTCGCGCCACTCGCTCTCTTCGCTCATCGTCGTCGAGGAAGTGCCATCGTCGTCGTGGTAGTGGTGGTGCTTGTGGTCGTGGTCTCGTCGTCGAGATTCTAGTGCCACTGCCAGATCACTCTTGACGTACCGCGGGTCAGTTCGCTCGTGTGCCACAGCGACATCGCACTCTCCCTCGCTCGCTTGCTCGCTACCATGAGCGCGCCAGCTCGAAGTGGCGGTGCGCCTCCTCCCAGCAGCCTCGCGGCGCTGTGCAACGCCATCACCAGCCCGTCGCCGACGCTGCACAAGAATAGCGTCCACGAGCTGCTCAACAACGACTCGGATAGCGGCGCGACCTTCACGGCCGAGCCGCCGAGCAATGGCTTCATCTGGCGCGACAAGCGCTCGCGCCTCAGCGGCGGCAGCGTCGGCAGCAGCAGCGGTGGCACCGCCGGCGCGCTGGCCGACTCGGACGACGGCTCGGACGACGTGACGCCGTACGGCTGGGGCAACCGCGGCTCGCCATCGCCATCGGCGTCGCCCACGCTGCTGCAGCACCTGCCGCCGCTGGTCGACGACCACCAGCCGCCGTTCTCGTCGACGACGACGCGGCACTCGCACCCGCCGCTCAACAAGCTCAACTCACGCGAGCAGCTCGCCGCTCGTCGACGCGACACTGCCTCGCCTGGCTCACCCGGTGGCACGCTGTCGCCTGGAGGCCGCTCGCCGTCGTCCGTGCGCTCTCCTCTCGGCTCGCCGTCGATCTCGCCGTCGTCGCTCGGCCGCAAGCGCAAGCACGACGACATGTTCGAGCCGCCGTTCGATTCGCCGCCGTACGCTGTCGCCAGCCACTTCTCGGCGCCGGCGCTGTCGTCCGACGAGTTCGTCGTGTCGATCCCGCCCGAGCTCGCCGAAGAGTATCACAATCGTCGCCTGCGCTTGCAGCAACAACGCCAACAGCGCCTCGACCAGTACCAGCAACAGCAGCTCATGCAACAGATTCAGCAGCATGCTCAACAGCTGCAACTGCAACAGCAGCAGCAGGCGAGTGTGCACCCACAGCGCCCATCGTTCCTCAAGGAAGAGCTCGATCGCCATCGGCCACAGACGCCGACCGACTCCTACTCGAGGCCGCCGCCTTTGCTGCCGAGCTCTCGCTCATCCTCGATGCCGAGCATCTCGCGAGCGTCCAGCATCGACAAACGCCGCTCGGGCCCATCGGGCTTCACCTCGGCTGCCTCGTGCATCGCGTCGCTGAACACCGTGGCTACTGCTGCCGCCGCCGCTGCCGCCGCTGCGGCTGCGAACTCCTCTTCCTCGTCTGCCATATCGCCACCGCGCTCTCCGGCCTCGGCTTCCTCGACCTCCTCGAGCCCGCGTGATGCTCCTCTCGATAACGCCTTGACGCAAGCCCATATCCAGTACCGCCTGCAACAGTTGCAGCAACAGCAACAACAACAACAACAACAGCAACATCAACAGCCACCACAGTCGCCTGATCAGGACTACATGTATCACAAGACCGAGTTCGTTTCGCCACCGCCGTCGTCTCACTCCCACACATTGGCGAGGCGCAGTAGCAGTGGTTCTGGCGACGGCCACGAGGGCAATCCTTTCATCCTCGTCATTGAGGACCCGACGCAACCGAGGCCCAAGAAGCGCCGTGCCAATCTCCCCAAGCACGTTACCAACTTGTTGGTGAACTGGCTCTTCGAACACAGCGCCCTCCCGTACCCAACCGAGGACCAGAAGCAGGAGCTCATGCAACAGACCAACCTTACACGCACACAGGTATGAATCAACGGCAACGACGGGAAGCGGAGGGCGGTGGCCATGAGATTCTCGATGTAGATTGGGGGTGCCGAATTCTTTGCGGGAGAGGGGCAGCGTGGCGGAAGTTCGGCACATCGTTTGAATGGCCTATTCGTGCTGCTATCCTTCCCTTCCCTTCCTTCCTTGTTGTGCACACAAGAGAGACTGCCGTATGTATGCTGATCTTTATTCGGTGTGCGTGTTGCTGTCACTCACAATCTAGATCAATAATTGGTTCATCAACGCCCGACGACGGTTGCTGCGTATCGATCCAGTCACTGGTCAAACCGTTCCGATACATCCCGACGCGAGAACCGAGGTAATGTAAGTTCGGCACTTTGGCGGCGCAACATCATCAGAGTATACCACACTCCCCCTTCTACCTCTACCTCCACTCCACAGTATTCCGTTACTCGAGATCCGTAACGGCAGACGCACACCATCAATACCAGATCCATGTAGTACTGGTGAATTGGTTTGCGTTGTGCCTTGCGGTACCACGATCGCCATCATCATCTTCTTCAACACCATCAACACCCACATAGTTTTTCTTCTTTGCTACAGTGAACGCCGAGAGCGAGAGCCAAGTCTTTGTAAGTGTTCTCCCTTTGTGTATTCGTTCGTGGTCGCGTGGCATCGATTCTGTGCTTGGCAGCTTTGTGAATTCGCCGGTCAGTCTCGAAGGCCTTCGCTTTATTTTATTTATCAAGTACTCTGTTGTTGTAACGATAATTCTTCATCATAGTATAAACTCGTTCGATATTTACGAAAGTGGAGGCGTTAGGAGCCGGGATGGGGTTGGTTTTTGTGGGTTGGGGTTGGCACAGAGGGCAGAGGTGCAGAGGTGCAGAGGCTTTTCCTCTTGATCTCTCGATCTCCCTCGCGCTGCTTCTCTTTCTCTTCGTCTCTGCTGCGTTGCAACCTCTGCTGCTGCTGCGCTATCATACTCATCATGTCGGGACGCGGTCGTGGAGGTTTCGGAGGCGGCGGCGGTGGCGGTGGCCGTGGCGGAGGCCGCGGTGGCTTCGGTGGTGGCGGTGGTCGTGGCGGAGGCCGCGGTGGCTTCGGTGGCGGCAGCCGAGACTTCTCGTATGGTCCGCCCGATACTGTCGTCGGTACGCGGCGCGCACCAAGCACCAAGCAGCGCCTCTCTCGCGCGCGCTCGCTCGCTATAGCGCTCTCGTAGTGCTGCTTCTGATGGCGACGAGGCGGCCGTGCAGAGATGGGTACCTTCTTGCATCCGGCCAAGGAGTTCATCGTGTGCCAGTCGACCAACCAGAAGATCCCCAAGTTCAACACGCCCATCTATCTCGAGAACAAGACGCAGATCGGCAAGGTCGACGAGGTCTTCGGCCCCATCAACTCTGTCGTACGTGCAGCCGCATGCGCGCCCATCCTACGAGCTGCCACAAGACGCCCACGAGCGCGGCGTGCTTGCGTGTTGCGCCGTGTACGCGAGCTCACCCGTCGTGCTCGCTGCTTCTCGATCTGCTTCTCGATCTGCTTCTCTATGATGCTGCTGCTGCTGCGCTCGTGGATCGATAGTACTTTACGATAGCACCACAGGAGGGATTCGTGTCAGAGTCTTTCAAGGCTGGCGACAAGTTCTTCATTGCTGAGAACGGTCTGCTGCCGCGCGAGATGTTCCTCGAGGATGAGAAGCCGTACGTGCCGCGCTGCCAGTCACCGAGCGTTCGCGGCCTCGATCTCGATACGCCAGCTCGATACTGATCGCGTATGTGGTGCCATCCGACGTGTGCTGCTTGGTTTCGTTGCTTTGATGATGGGCGTAGCTCCAAGACTGGCCGAGGAGGCCGTGGAGGAGCTGGAGGCCGCGGAGGCCGAGGAGGAGGCCGTGGCGGCGGTCGCGGTGGCTTCGGCGGCGGTCGCGGTGGCGGCCGTGGCGGCGCCGGTGGCCGTGGAGGCTTCGGAGGAGGCCGTGGCGGCGGCGGTCGCGGCGGAGGCTTCGGCGGAGGCCGTGGCCGTGGCCGCGGATAGAGCAGCAGCCTGCACCTCGGTATACAACCATCACTCTTCTTACTCAACCAGCACTCCGTGTCGCATCGCGTCCAACTCCTCGTTCGACGCAGCGGGCGTGTGCGCGTTGCGTGTGCCTGTGGGTTTGCGTGCTTGCTCGATACTGGCGTGCAAGGTGCACCTTGGTGTTCGATTGCAAGCACTCGCGTTCATTGATGACAGGTTGGCGCGAGCTCGTGCTGCGGCTCGTTCTGTGGCTCAGCGGAAGCGCCGGCGAGCAGGGCTGCGGCTACGGCTACGGCTTCGGCTTCGGCTTGGGCTGCGCGCGCGCTTGTGACCACTGCTAGAGCGCCGCGCGTTACGGTCGCGGCTTGAACTACGAGAGCGGCCATGTCGTCGGTGTGAATCGCGCGAGCGAGACCTCGAGCGTGAGCGTGAGCGCGATCGACGGCGGCGATCTCGTCTTCGTGGAGAGCCACGCGAACGGCTCCTGCTTCTGCTGCGGCTCGAGCTTCGACTTCGACTTCGATAGCGATCTCGTCGACCTCGCGGACTCAGACTGCGAGATCGCGAGCGCGATACAGACCGAGAACGGGACCGATCTCGTCTTGCCGAGCGGCGTGGAGGGCTGCGGCTACGGCTACGGCTGCGGCTGCGGCTGCGACTACGGCGTATCGCGTGGCGGCCCGAAGTGTAGGGCGCTGCGGCTCCGAAGGATGTTGGGAGGTCGTAGCGGGAAGGAGCGGCCGAGCGCCGTTGCAGCTGTGCATCGAGCTCGCGCGCACGCAGGGCCTCTTCGCGGTCCTTCTCTTCTCGCTTGCGGGCGGCTTCAGTGTGGTCGGCCTTCTCTGGAGGGAGCAAGCGCAGCGTCGTCCAAGCAGTTAGTATCGTGGCAGGGGGCTGTGCTCGCACGCATACAACGCCATACGCTTGTTATCGATCTGCGCACGGATCTGTTGCATGAGCTTCTGCTGGAAGGTCAGCGTCGGCTCGGCAGCAGCGGCAGCAGCGGTGCTCTCCTTGGCGGTGCTTGCGGTCGAGGCTCCTTTGCCGGCGCTGCCATGATCAAGCAGCAGGTGAGAAGCCGAGCCAAGCCTTGCCATTCGCATGAGGGGCTCCGTACGCTGCCGAGCTCGCTGGGCTCGAGGCGGCGGCCTTCGCGGCCTTGGCGCCATGGTTGAACTGGAGATCGATCATGCGCGCTTGGTTCCACCGATCGCCTGGTCGAATTTGTCGTGTATCTCGGCGGCTGGCCGACGGGCTGCTCAATGTCCAATCACCAGGCAGCAACAGCGGCGGAGGTGGTGGCGGCATTCGACGGTACACAGGCATCCCAGAAACACGGTGCGTCGAGATCAGCAAATGCAATTACGACACGACGGTGCAGCAAGAAGCGAGCGAGCGCGATTGGAGCGATAGGAACGTCAGGGAGTCGACGGCGCTGGCAGGCGTCGAGATACGCGGCGGTGTGTTCGGCGCATACGAGGCATACGAGGCCGCGGAGGAGTCCGTGTCGCGGCCATCGTAGTCGCGGTCGTGCATGCGCGGCGAGCTTGATATCACCATCTCGGTGATCTCGACGGCCTCGCCGTCGGTGTGGCGGGTCGGAGAGTGAGAGCGGGAGCTGCGGCGTCGAGGCCCCGAGGACTCGTAGGCTTCGTAGGTCGGGCTGGCGCGTCGGTCTCGGCGCCAGCTGCTGCCGTCCAATCCGTCCAATCCATGCAATCGGCGTCAGTTGGAAGAGCTCCCTTGCTCTCGCTCCCTCGAGCAGTCAGCAGTTCGTACGATTCATCGGTGGATTGGTGCTTGTGTCGAGAACGCTCTCGGCGTCGCTCGGATCGGCTCGAGCGCTCGGGGGCGTCGTCGGCGGTCGGGGCGTCGGCCTCGTCGCGGCGCCGCAGGTCGCAGAAGCCGCGGATGCCGTACTTCCTGCCCTCGCGCTCCAGCAGCTCCTCCTCGTCGACCTGCTCGCTGTGGCTCGAGTCGCTGTCATTGTCTCCCTTCTCATCACCGTCGTCGTCGCCGTCGTCTTCGCCGTCGTCGAGCGGGGGAGGGGGAGGTATCGGCAGCGAGGTCGAGTCCGAGTACGAGTAGCCGATCTGCGCGTACGACGACTCGCTGCTCTTGGGCTTCCTGCATCGATCGGCGCCTCGTGAGTGCCACGCGAGCATCGGTGATGCACTCCTGCGACACGCACATGAACGACGAGGCGGCGTGCTGCTGCTCCTTCTTGAGGTTCGCGAGCTCGCGCTCGGTCGGCGCGGACTTGTTGTCGTACTGCTTCTTCTCGGCTACCTCTCGGATCCAATCCTGCGCCGAGTCTGCACATGAGAGAGTCACGCGTGAGTTTGATGAGGGTCGGGCTCGCACAACGCCATGCGCGTACAGCCATTGACTTCGGCCTCGACCAACGAGCGGTACCGCTCGAACTGCAGGCGGTTCTCGAGGTCGCGCCCGATCGAGGGAGCGGCGCCGCTGCGGTGGGGCGCGTCGCTCAGCAGCAGGCGCCCGTCGTAGCTGCTCATGTGTACCGTGTGAGTGGCAGCCGCCGTTGGGCGACCTCGATCTCGTGATCGATGACGTACGTGTCGACTTGACAGCCTGGCTTCGCAGCCCAAGAGACGCTGCATCAGGGTGCGGGCGAGCGCGCGAGCCGTGAGTGAGTAGCGACGCCGTGTGGCGCTCGGGGCGACAGCGTACAGGCTCTTGGCGGACTCGTGCAGCTGGTACTGCTGCTCGTCCTTGATCGGACGGATCGAGTTGGCGACGATGAACACCCGCTGCAGAGGATCTCCGTTCTGTGCGCAGGCGCAGCGCCTCGAGAGGGTCAGCGTCGTCACGTCGCGTCGCGAGCGCAAGGGGCGCGGCACTCACTCGCTGGGCGTAGTACTCGGCCTTGCGCTCGGCTCGACGACGCGCATCGAGCATGATGCCCTTGATGCGCTTGTCTTCCTTGCGGCACTCTCGCCATATGGAGCTCATGGTGCCCGGATGTCAGGTCGCGAGGGAGCGGCGGCGGCGCTGCTGCTGTTCTTGGTGGCGGCGCTGCTGCTGCTGTGCGGGCTGCGCGGCGACCGAGCGAATGTCCCTCAGGCAATGCCACCATCACCACCATCATCACCATCACTGCCTCGACAGCGGCGTTTATCTTTTGTACACGTTGCGAGCTGCGACTCACTAGCTGGGAATGCTGCCCCGGATTATATACAGCACGCTGGCACGAATACGTTCAGTGCTGCGGCGATGGGCCTCGGTCTACACTGGAGTCGCTGGCTCGCTCGATCACACCGACTCTGCTCGGCTGCTTGCTACTGCTCGCCTTCCACCGATGAGGGTGCTGGCGTCGTGGTCGTGGTGGTCGTGGTGGTCGTGGTCGTTGTCGTGGTGGTCGTGGGGGCGGCGGAGGCAGGAGCAGGAGCTGGAGCGCTCGAGTCGGCGTCCGCAGCCTCGTTGTGCTCGTCGTCGCCATCAGCATCAGCGTCAGCATCGTCGCCATCAGCATCATCGCCATTCTCGTCCTTCATCTCAACCGTTGGTGGCGGCGTATTCGGTGTGGCAGAAGGAGCAGTCCTCTGGGCACGACCTGCGTGAGTGCGTGCAGCCAATCGATCGTTGCTGCTGCCTCTGCTGCGATTGTAGCGCTCCGCCTTGTACCTTGGTTCGGTGGTGATTCTTGAGCGCATCGTGGCATTCGTCGAGCAGCGAGGTCTTTTGCTCGCGTAGTTGCTGATTCGCCATGTTGACGGCCATGTTGTGCATGAGGATCTGCGTCGTGTCGCGGTCGATCTGGTTCATCTCGGCGAGACGCTGCACGTGGTCGGAGCAGCTCGGGTCGAACAGCGACGCGAGGAAGGTGTAGATGCGAGGGAAGTCGGGCGTCGCCACCTGGTCATCAGGCACCACTGCCAAGCTCGCTGCGAGGTCTCGATCGAGTTAGCGCGAGAGGAGCGAGAGGCTCGCGTGGCCGCGATGCGAACCTTGAGGCAGGAACGGCGAGCCCCACACCAGCGGGTCGGCGGCAGCGGCCGGGGTGCCCCAGGTGACGGACGAGCTCGTGGCCTTGGCCGAGTCGCGCGTCGACTCGCGCGGCTTGCGCTCGGTCTTTGGTTTGGGCGTGGACGAACTCGAGCTCGACTGGCTGGGCCTGCGGCAACCGTGTTGGCAGGTGAGCCACGCGCCAAGGCAGCTGCTGGCGCGCTGCTGGTGCGCTGCTCGCGCCTACGCACCTCTTGGGCCGAGGCGGAGGTATGTGGACACCGGTGCCACTCCTCTGCATCTTGATAAAGTACTTTTGTGCATGGCTGCGGATCTGGAGAGCGAGCGAGCGAGCGAGCACATGGGCAGGTTACACGGTGCTGCACGGCGCTACGCGGTGCTGCATACGCGGCTGCGTCGGTACCTGGATGACGGTCTTGGTGCCGACGAAGGCTTCGATCTTCTTCCAGTCGCGATCGTATCTGTGGCAGCAATCACGGTGAGTAAGAGGAGCGCTAGGACGAGCTCGAGCGATGTGTCGATGTAACGATGCACCGACGTAGCGAGTGTGCGATGCGTCGGTTGCGTCGAGCTCGCGTGTGCGGGCGCACGTACAGCTTGAGACCCTCGAGGAACTTCTGATGCTCCTCCTCGGTCCAGTTCTCGCGCTGCTTGGTGATGGTGTAGGCCTTTCGAGCCTTGGGCAGCGGGTCCTCATGCGCCAGCATCTTGCACACACGGACACACACAGACGCAGGCACAGGCGACGAGGACAACGAGGCGGCGAAGAGGCTTCGCAGCCGCCACGGCCATGTCGGATTAAGCCGTCGCCGGAGCCCGCGTGGCTTTACGCTGGAGGTCACACCGAGTCACTGCTTCGCTGCTGCTTCATCGTCTCTCGCGCTCGCGCTCTCGCCCACGCACGCACCCTCGCTCACTCCCTCGCTGCTGGCGCGCTCGCTCTCTCGCTCTCGACTTGTTGAGGCTCTCGCTCTCGACCTCTAGAATGCCGGCTTCATTGACCTCTGCTCAGGGGTTCATCTCGTTGTTGAACGAGGACGAGCCCGAGCTGCAGATCTACGCGCTCCGCAAGCTCAACGACGTGGTCGACGAGTTCTGGGCTGAGATCGGCCACGACAGCATCAAGCGCATGTACGTGCGCCACCTGCGCACCGCACTCGCACCCTCACTCGTGGCGCTCATGTGTGTGTGCTGTGGTGTCGCGTGGTTGTAGTGAGATTTTGCATGAGGACCCTACGTTCCAGGAGCGAGAGTTGGCGGCGTTGCTCGCTGCCAAGGTATGTGCTCGCCGCGTGCGTGAGAGCCAGAGCGAGAGCATCGCCACTCACATCTCGATGCTCTCCTGCGATCGTCAAGGTCTTTTACCATCTCGGAGACTTTACCACGGCCATGCACTATGCGCTGGGCGCGGGATCCAAGTTCCAGGTCGACAAGAGCAGCGAGTTCGTCGATACCTTGCTCCGTATGTCGTACCACCACCACCACCATGATGCCGCGGTCTTGGTGGCTGTTCTGCGTGTACTCTCGATGCGTGACCGAGCTGACGTCCGCATTACGTGATGCAGACAAGTTCATCGATGGCTACATTCGACTCCAAGCGCGCAGCGCGACCGAGGAGGCGGCGTTCATTGACCCGCGACACCAGGCGATCGTCGAGCGTATGTTCAAGCGCTGCTTCGATGCAGGAAGCTACAAGCAGGCCCTCGGCATCGGTACGCTCGCAACCTCCACGCACATTTGTTGCGTATCACGTGATGCTGAGTGCCGACACTCGGGTTCTAGGCCTTGAGGCGCGTCGCCTCGATGTGGTCGAGCGCGCTATCGTCGAGAGCGGCGATGTTCCCGGCATGCTGTCGTACTGCCTCTCGGTGGTCATGTCGCTCGTGACCAACATCGAGTTCCGTCTGCTGGCGCTGCGGCAACTCTCGAACATCTACCTGCGCCTCGAGTCGCCCGACTACATCAACATCTGCCGTATTTTTGTGTTCCTTGACGACGCGCAGGGCATTTCCGATCTCTTCAAGCGATTGCTTGCTGGCAACGAGGTAACCTTCCTAACACTCAGCCCACGACGTGAGAGAGAGAGAGCCTAAACTGACAACTCATGTGCTTGCGTCCTCGCTAGGATGATATTCTGATTGCCTATCAAGTGGCGTTCGATCTCTGCGGCAATGCCACGCAGCAGCTGCTTGGAATCGTCCGTACGCACCTGCAGGCAGTGGCGCCGGCTGCCGATGTGAAGCCCACTCCGGCCGTCACCATCAAGGATGAGGCCGACGATATGGTCGAGGAGAACACGCCGCTCGTGAGTGCGGCTGCGTCCTCTAGCGGCAGCGGGCCCAACGATCCCGAGTACACTCAACGATACAACTCGCTCCAGTCGATTCTCTCGGGTGAGGTCTCGATCACGTTGCAGCTCGAGTTCCTTCATCGCAAGTGTCACTCGGATTTGGCGATCCTCAAGAACACCAAGGTAGGCCGATCGCCCACCCTTGTTATGTCGGATTCGATTCGATTTGAGATTGTTTCTTACCGTCAATCATGCAGATTTCGTTCGAGCAACGCAATAGCGTCACTCACTCGGGCTTGATCTATGCCAATGCGCTCATGCACGCCGGAACGACGCGAGACACCTTCTTGCGCGAGAACTTGGAGGTATGACTTACTCTGACTGTGTCATGTGTGAATGAATGAACGCCATCATTAATGTATGCAATGTGTGCAATGTGTGCGTGCGTAGTGGCTGTCTCGCGCCACCAACTGGGCCAAGTTCAGCGCCACGGCTGGTTTGGGAGTGATTCACAAGGGCCACCTCAAGGAGGGCAAGTCGCTCCTGGCGCCCTACCTGCCTACGACCTCGTCGACGAGCCCGTACTCGGAGGGTGGCGCCCTCTATGGCCTCGGCATCATCCACGCCAACCACGGTGAGGGCATCACGCAGTACTTGCTGTCGGCACTCAACGAACACGCCGCGAGCGAGACCATCCAGCACGGCGCATGCCTGGGCCTGGGTGTCGCTGGTATGGCGAGCGGAAACCGAGCCATCTTCAACAGCCTGGCGGATGTTCTCAACTCGGACCGAGCGGTTGCTGGCGAGGCCGCCGGCATAGCCATCGGCTTGGTGATGCTCGGCACGGGTGACGAGCAAGCGCTCAATCTCTTGATCCCGTACGCTCACAACACGCAACACGAAAAGATCATTCGCGGCATTGCTATGGGAATTGCGTTGGTCATGTACGCCAAGGAGGCCAAGGCCGATAGCTTGATCGAGCAACTGTTGCAAGATAAGGTACCTATCTTTCTACGCGCACACAGCGCGATCTTGTCGTGATATTTTTGCTTACAATGAGTCGCCTGACCTTCCAAGGACCCTATCATGCGCTACGGAGGAGTGTACACGATCGGTCTCGCGTACTGTGGAACGGCCAACAATGCTGCCATCCGCCGACTGCTGCGTGTGGCCGTGAGCGATGTATCGGACGACGTTCGTCGTGCCGCCGTCACATGCCTCGGCTTCTTGCTGTCGCACGAGCCCGACCAATGCCCGCGCATCGTATCGCTTCTGGCCGACTCGTACAATCCGCACGTTCGATATGGAGCAGCGATGGCTCTTGGAATCTCGTGTGCCGGCACGGCCAACTCGGTACGTAGTGCGAGTGGCACAGGGTGGCGCGCGGCGTTGATCGTGTCACGATCAGCTGACCGATTGCGGGCGTAACAATCACTTACTGTAATGTGATATGTGTGTGATGTGGTTAGGATGCGATTGCGCTTCTGTTGCCGTTGGCGAGCTCAGACCCCGTGGATTTCGTCAAGCAGGGTGCGCTGATTGCACTGGCCATGGTGTTGATCCAGGTCAGCAAGGCGCGCGAGCAGCGCGTCGAGATCGTGCGCAAGCTGTTTGAAGAGAAGATCTCCGACAAGCACGAGGACTCGATGACCAAGTTCGGCGCCGTTCTGGGCCAGGGCATCATTGATGCTGGTGGCCGCAACGTCACCATCGCGCTGCACTCGATCGCCGGTCACAAGAACATGTCGGCCATGGTTGGCGTGGCGCTCTTTACGCAGTTCTGGTACTGGTATCCGCTGATCCACTTTATCAGCCTCGCCTTTTCACCCACGGCCATCATTGGCCTGAACAAAGACCTCAAGGTACACGCGCCCCTCCCCCTACTCCCCTCCTGCTGCCCGCATGACCTCGTCGTCGTATCTCACTCCCGCGCAACACGCCACCAATCCTGGTCTACAGATGCCCAAGTTCCAGTTCAAGAGCGGAGTCAAGCCTTCGACCTTTGCGTACCCGCCTGAGGTCAAGGCCGAGGTCAAGGTCGCACCCACCAAGGTTGCTACCGCTGAGCTGTCGACCACGCGCAAGGCCAAGCAAAAGCAAGCCAAGAAGGACGAGGCCAAGCGTCTGGAGGCGTCGGCCGAAGGTGGTGCGGCGCCGGCCACACCTGCTGCCCCCGCAGAGCCGGCCACCCCCGCCACTCCAATGGAGACTGAGGAAGCCGAAGAGAACAAGAAGCGCAAGAGCAAGCCCGAGCCCGAGCCCGAGTTCGAGATCAAGGAGAACCCAGCGCGCATTCTGCCGCAGCAGCTACCGTTCGCGACCTTCACTGTCGACGAGCGCTACACGCCAATCCAAGCCGGCAATGTATGTAGTGGTGGTGGTGCAATCTTCGTGGCGGTGATGGTGCTCTTGTTGTTGACCACTTGTGTATTGACTGCCCACAGTGCCAGTTGTACGGTATCATCATGCTGAAGGATTC
>Ga0209930_1003667_pt1 | contig 14923 bp, 14 predicted proteins | sample ThiBiot_500_biof_2_FD_183948 | JGI IMG/M metagenome (GOLD analysis project Ga0209930, IMG submission 183948) | Wastewater bioreactor microbial communities from Cape Town, South Africa - Thiocy_cont_500_biof (SPAdes) | ecosystem: Engineered > Bioreactor > Thiocyanate-remediating >... | reverse complement strand
TGACTCTTCAAATCATTTTTCTTCCTTTCTTTCGGTAATTTTAGATTCGAATATCAACAAATTGTTTTTTTGTTGTGACAAAAAGTTCGGTTTTTAGTAAATATTATTGGAAATCCAATCGATTCATCGATCGAAAAAAAACCGTCACTGAATACTCTCATACTCTAAAAGGATTTCAAACTAATCAAATCATCACTTCCTTTCTTCTTCGTTTTTTTTTTCTATCAAAGTTCATCGAACAATTTTCATTTCAATATCTTAATAGTACTCACACATTGAAATGCATAAATTAACAGGGCAATTATACTTATTGGAATGAGCATTGGTTCAATCAAATGATATTAAATGACAGTTCAAGAATAAAGCTTTCTTATTAAATTTTAATTACCAATTTTTTTTTTGTTCGTTTCGAAATGATTCATGAAAATGTAATGTTCGATATTCGAAAGAAAGAAATTTATTAATAAAACAATAATCTAACTGTCAAGTGTTGATTTTGATTCTTTTTCAAAATTGATATTGATATTGACCTTTTGATTGCAATCTCAACACACTCGTTCTCTTTTTATTTGTTATGAAATAGTTATGCTCATTGATTTCCTTTTGATGAAACGCATCGATGGCAAACTAAACTAGAACATCGATAAGAAGAATGCCATTCTTCATCAACTCGTCACGAAGGAAGAGTTCATTCATTCTATACTCTTACTTTCTTTCCTTTTTCTTTTTGTTCTTGTTCTTCTTCTTTTTTTTTCTAGAAATAGTTCTCCTATTCTCTATGATCGTCCTCATGTTCACCAGTGCTCAACCATCATACTCATGTTCGCGTTCGTTGGCGCCCATCTCAAAAGAACAAGAACGCAAATAAAAAAAAGTCGAGAGAAAAGTTTACTTCTTTCTTTTTTCTTCTTACTTTCTTTTTCTCTCCCTCTCTCTCTTGTTTCATCGTGGCACCCATGTATAGTACCTCGTATTTCTATAGTGCAATAGTAATCTTTATACAATGATACTATTACGAACGAATAGAACAAGTGCGTGATCAACATTTAGCCAAATCAAGACAGTCAATATACGAATTCATCGTGTTGTTATTATTATTATATTTTCTTTTTTCCTCATGGATTTGTCAACATCAACATCGTTACAAAATATATTTCATAATAAAACGTCATTTGTTAAACATTTTTCATTTAGTAATTCATCTTTACTAATGAATACGAAACATAATTCGACAGGTAAATTAAACACAAAAACGAAGCAGAGAGGAGAAAAAGTGCGCTTAGATTACAAAAATCTTTTTTCGCTTGTTCTTTGTTTGAGTGAATGAATATATATTGCATTCGAGGACATTACCATCACACTACTCCTGGGATTAGGAAATAAAGTCGGTATGGTTATGACAGTTAATTGTCACATTGAGAGGGACAGATCAAGGTAGAAATGTTCAACATTAATCAGTCGAGACAGACGATTTCAAATTATACAAGAATTAAAATAGAAAGTCGACCTTTTTTTCCGCTCAAATTAGTCATCAACGATTATGAAAACACTTTTTTTTTTATTGAAGTGTTAGATTGATCATAAAAAAAAGAAGTATAAGTAATATTTGTGAAGTAGAAGCAAAGTTTTACGTTTTCTTTTTTAATAAAAATTTATCAAAAAGTAATCGATACTAAAAACTCGTGATTTACTCTATCGAGCAGAACACTAGAATGAATGATTACATCATCGGATAGGGAAAAAGAAATTGCTCAATATCGATTGTACAAAAGTTCGACAATTAGTTATTGTTAATCGACAAAATATTAAAGGAAATTATTCGAGAGAATCGTTTCTTCTTTCTTTTACTTTTTCCGCAATTGATGACATGCGACAGACTGTTTGAATGAATTAACCGCTAACAACGTACCAACTAAAAAAGAATATTTTAACATACACACACGTTTGCCCTTCTCTCGTCGGTTTCTTCTTTTCAGTTTAAGTTACATGCATAGCGATCGACTCATTTTTTCCGTTGGCTTTTTCTTCTTTTCTTTCATCTCAAAAGATTTGTGTGCACCAGCTGTATGTATTTAAGATATCATGGACAAGTTCTTGGAAATAAATAACCAAACCGATAATCAAAGTGATAATTCTGATTTTGATATTATTGAATTAATCAATGAAACCAATGAAATTGATGCGGGTATTTTTTGTTCATTTTGATCTAATCAATAAATGAGTATTTATTCCTCATTTAAATCTCTTGTATCATCCCTCCTGTCGTTCATGTGTCCTTTTTCTAATCCATCGAAAATGATAGACAATGTACATAGCACGTACTCGATATAATTACTCACGTTGTACGATGTCGATTGACTATTGTACATAGATCGATAGATTCATAGTTTTTCTTTTTGTGTTTATTTTCCTATGTAAATATCCCTTTTTCTTAATGTGTTCAGACAGACATCGGTACAATCAGAATAGAAAGAAAAACGAGAGTAAACGTATTCGTAATGAATTTATATAAACGCTATGAATTGTCCGAGTTCTATTTTCTATTAGGTAGATAGTTTTAATTGATTTTCTTGAAATTTTCATTTCGTCTTCGTTTTGATTTAGAACATGTTTTTCAAGAAACATCGTTAAGTGTTCTATCAACAGCTGATTTACTTCGCGAGAGACTTGCATTTATTACAGGTGGTATTTATCGCCAATCACCTATTTTGACATTTCCCGATAATCCCGAAATTGAATTAACACAAGAAAAATACAAAAAACTCGTTACCTATCTCACTCAAGTGCCAAGGTACGAATAAATGAACGAACAACTTATTATTATTATTATTTTCTTGTCTCGTTTCAGTGAAAACGAACGACAGTATGGTTTTGTTTTAATTATTGATCGTCGATCCGATCGATGGATGTCAGTCAAATCTATCATGACATATATCGAGGTGAATTCATGTAACTTAATTACTTCGGAGAGATTGAAGATGAACAGTTGTTTCTACATAGTTACATTCGAAGGATAAACACGTATCACTGATATCTAAGTCATAATATATATAGTAATTAGTAGTTATTTTCTTTTACGAAGAAAAAAAAAGAAAAGACGAACTTGGTATTTTCATTGACTCAAATATCATTCATTGACATACATATTCTCTACACTTAAGATAGTCAGGGAAATACTAATCAATATGTTGATAATGTCTACGAAGAGTGCTTTCTAATTTCTATGCTATTAACACTCTTTTCCGTTGGCTAGTACTCAGCATGAGATATGCATATTAGACTAGCATGATATTTATTATTAAACAGGCCTATACGAAGAAATTTATTTGCGTTTTTTTGTTTCAAGGATTATTTTCCCTATACAATCCAATGTATTTATCTTCTTCGTCCGAATTCTTGGATGCAACGTGCTTTATCACGTATCACCATTCTCAATGAGATTAGTTGTTCACATCGTGTATGTTCACAATCATTATTTGTTCTAAACATTCATAAATATAATCCGAATTGATTTCAGTTGATTGTTTGTCGAACATTAGCTGAACTTCATGAACATTTCGATGCAAGTCAATTATCAAAAGATTTAGGCGGTCTGATTGATTTTCGTCTATTCGAATGGATTGAACAACGAGCTGTAAATAGACGATCGATATCAAATTTCATATGTTTTTATTCTTTGATTAGGCCATTGAAAAATTAACTCAATCTATACATGAATTAAGCGAAATGTTACTTGTCTTTATCAAACAATGCGATGAAGTCGAATTTCCAAATGCTGTTGATGCAACTCAACAATTACTTCTTCTACATTCAACACAAAAACTTGAACTTGAACAAGAATTACATCGAATTAAAACGTACGTCGTTGTTTTTGTCTTTTTCTGTTGTCGTTCATATTTATTTGACGAATGAATGAGTTTATCAAAAAAAAAGAAAACGAAGAAGAACTTTTCTTGCCCGTTATTGCAACAAGTGCTATTCATCATATTCTTAAGTATATAGCCTGCGCAGACATTTGAAGTATTTATTGTGTGTTTGATGTGTACATATGTAAAGAAAGAGAGCAAGAGAGAACGAGAAAGAGAGAGAAAGAAAGAAAGAAGAAGACAAGGTGTACATACAATAATCTACTCTCGATGATGTTCTTTCGTTTGTCTTGCCAACTCGAAGAACATCATGTCTAGATGCTTTTTGTTGATTTTCTACATAGTTATTTTATTTTTATTGTATTATATTCTAGGTGGGGTCAATCACTCTTATGCATTATTCGCCAACAGAATAAAACATCATCATCATCATCATCATCGTCTCAATCTTATCCTTTAGTCAACGAAACTAATGATCAAAATGATCATATGCTTTCACCTGATCAAGCAGCACATGCACGAGCTTGTGCCAAGTAAGTGGTTTAATTAATAGAAATTGTAAATAAAGAAATTCGAGGACATCGAGGTGTTGTTGTTGTTATTATTATTATTTTCTGAGATATGTCTCGTTTTTTCTTCCTTATATAGTGCATTAATACATATTGAGGATAGTGAAAGTGTTCTATCTCAATTTTGGTCATTACATCAAACACGCCTCCAACGTTGTCTTGCTCTACGACAATTCGAAGAGAATTTCAAAACATTTCAATGTCATTTCATTCAATTACTACACGAAATTAACCAATTACCTGATTTGAATACAAGTTTACATTTAGTCGATTGTGCTCGCATCGAAACAACGATACTCACGCCTCGAGAAGAAATCGATCAAACACTAAATCGAATCGATAATCTCTCCGAAAGCGCACAAGTAAAACCTTGAAGAATTTTTTCTGTTATCAAGACATATATCGACGTTTATATCTAGACAATGATCAGCCAAGCTAGTCTTTTGGCAAAGAACGGCCTTGATTTGATCATGGAACAAGAAAAACAGCAAATACCCAACTATGGAATCGACTCGATTGAACCGAAATGTCAAGAATTAGAAGAAATGAAACGAAAATTAAATGAACAAATCGATGAAAAACGACAAAATCTTAAATTTCTTCGAACGTATATCGATAAACTTGAATCTGTAAAAACTTTATTCTAAATTATTGAAACAGAACAAAAAAAAAGAAATTCTCCTTTTTCTTCTTCTTTTGCGATCTAGATCAATAATTGGTGCACGCGTGGCAAAGATATGCTCGCTACACATCCAATTCATTTATCAAATGACAAAGCTATCCGTTCCTTAACTGAACTCGAACAATTTCTATCTGATCTATCGACAATTAATCTCAACGAATTACAAACAACCCTAACTCCTGAACCACTTCGTGTAAATATCCAATAATTTGATTTCTAAATGACTTCTATTTATGAAGGTGATGATTGATAAAGTCAGAGTGTCCTAATTTCTATTCAGGTCAGATAGTTTATTATTGTTGACTAAAGATACCATCGCTTAATAAATTGCATTTCCATCGTTATTTCTTTTCAACATTTTTCCTTTTGGTGTTATTATTATCATCAAGCGATTTGTTTCTTTTTCTCTCTCGATAGTCAATGATAGCTCAAGTCTTTAATCGTGTCGACGACGTTCGAGATTTATGTGAAAAACGTTGCGAACAACTTCGCCGTTTAGCATTACCAGTGAATCGGCCTATTCAACGTGTTCATCCATTGCATTCATTTCAACAGAATGAATCTCTCAATTTAATTGGTACAACAACATCGATTTTACATCAACAAATGAATGAACATTGTTGTTCACTAATTGACCTTGATTCAAATCTTTCATCTTCATCGTCGTCATCGAATAATAACATAATGATCACTGAATTCAATCAAAATCAAGACGCTAAAATTGACAAAAAACAGAGGTAAAAAAGAAAGAATCTCATATCGATTTCTTTTTTCTTTTTTTTTATAGACATGTCGTTGCCGAGCTCTTGGCAACAGAACAAGTTTATGTCGATGAATTACGTGTTATAATCGAAGTAAATATTTGTTCGAATTGATTGATTAGGAAAAAAGAAAGAATTGATTTATTATTTCTTCAGGGTTATATGATTAAATTTGATGAACCCGAACGATATCGTTATTTACCTCCGATTATTCTCCAAAATAAATCCGTTCTTTTTTCGAATCTTCCGGATATTTATACATTTCATGCAACGTAAAGCAAAACAAAGAAAATGAATGACAGTTTTGAAGATTATTTTTTGCAGATCCTTCCTTCGTGATCTCGAGAAAGTATCCGATGATCCTTCATTGATCAATACTTGTTCAATTGGCAGTGCGATTGCTGATTGTTTTATAAAACGAGTAGATAAATCAACGATAAAATCGAAAATTCTATTTGTTTTTTTTTTGTATTAAGAAATCAAATTTCAAATTGTATGAACAATACGTCGTTAATAAATCTCAATCAGAACGTGTTTGGGAGCAATATTGTTCTGGTCATGCATTCTTTACTGTAGAATTCTTCTTTTTTTTAAATCTTCTCCAGCATTTCTCATCTTTTATTTTCTTCAGAAAATCCAACAATCCCTTGGTCATCGTCTTCCACTTGATTCCTACTTACTCAAACCAATCCAACGAATCACACAATATCAACTATTACTCAAAGTAGATCAACAAATCTCGAATATACATATATTCATATTAAATATCTTCTTTTTCAAAACAACAAAAAAGGAAATGATCAAATACACTCGAGATGAACAAGAACGTTCACATTTACAAGAAGCGCTTCGTGTCATGTTGAATATACTCTCAAGTCTCAATGACGTCATGCATTCAACACAGATCATCGGCTATTCTGTATGCTGTCTTTTTTTTTCGTGCACAAAACTTATTGAAAAATGACGTCTTTTTTTTGCAGGAAAATTTGAGTACATTGGGACGAATACGATTGCGTGGTGAAAATTGTCTAGTATCGAAAGAAAAACGACGCGGAACAGTTTACACTCGAACGAAAACTTGCACACGAGATTTATTTCTCTTCGAAAAAGATCTTTTATTATGCAAGAAAAAAGAAGATCCTAATAGCAAATCGATTCAATATCAATTTAAAGAATTAATTAAAGTTTGTCATTTGAAAATGAATAAATAAATCAATACATTCATCGTTGATTTAGATCCCAGATATTGCTGTATGTACTCATCCGAAAAATAATCGAAATAAATTCGAATTGGTTCTCAAAGATTGGTCGTTTATTATTCACGTAAATCGAGCATATAATTTCAATTAAAAAAACATAAACAATCGATTTCATTTAGCTTTCGAATGTTTCATCAAATGGCGATAAAGTCGAAGATATCAGCGTACGTTGGATTGAAACAATAAAAACTTGTCTAAGTCAACAAAATGAACAACGTCGAGGTTTGCAATCCAATCATTTTTGTTGTTGTTGTGCATGCAAAGTTGATTTTGTTTTCTAGCGGAAATGAAACAACGAAGTGCATCGTTAGATCATTCAGCGTATTCACATCGTCGACATCTTCAACATCGTGCAACCGTAACCATTCGAACACCGTAAATAAAAGCGAATTTATCGAACGAATAAAAGCTCTAGTTGTTTTGATTTTCAGTGAATCCGATGATGAACAAGAGAATAACGAAGCAACGACACGAGCGCCGCTTATTGATTTAAATAAAATTAATATGAAAAAAAATCATAAACTAGTACGAAGAAATAGTTTTCTCTTTCAAATAAATCGATAGCTAAATATTTTCTTTGTTTAGTTTTTCAATAATCACGTCGCACGATTATAAAAACGCAATTAATTCACATTCAGATAGACATATATATATATGTACTTTTCATTTGTAATTGACTTATGAATAATCCGGTGAACAATAAACATCTTCTAGCTCGTTGTTTTTCAATGTATAGAAATTTGTCCATGTGTTTTCTTTTCTAAATGAAATAAACTTCTCTGTTTTTTCGTTTTACATTCACTACTGAATTGCATCTCGATTAAACATATAGACTTACAAATTTGTTTCCAACTGTGCATTGTCTGCAAACGCTCTAGATACTTAGTAAATGTACTGAAGGAAATGACTTACATCTCTATGTCATACTGACACTTCCTTCTGTTCTACTGAATATGCCCGTGTTTGTCTCTCAAAGCTAAATTTAGATGATTTCCTATCCCTTCTTTTCAATTATAGCAAAATTTAACTCCAAGAAGTATTTAACTACAATTATATATACTAAGAATTTTTCATAATGCATTCGCTGATGTCATAGAATTATTTATAGAAATCTGATATTTTCTTTTTCATTTAACGTGTCAGTTTTAAATCGATGGCTTAATAAAACACAAAAATCGTTTTTTTGGTTAATGCGGACTTTTATGCTCTTAAAAGAAATCATAGAATGATTTAACACTATATTCAATGAGTTAGTTATTTTGAAAATAAGTTTCTATATTGTGCGACAAAAATTACTCAATGCCTCACCCTGGAAAAGCAGTTATGTCACAACAACTTTGCACGTAAACATCTCAACTTCAACTGAACGCACAGAATTGTCTTTTGGATTAACACCGGCGACAGTGTTGTTTTATCGCAAAGACAATATTTTTTATTTCTTTTTAAATATTTTGCCGAGTTTCATATGTTCTTGGCTTGCTACTATCAACCTATGAAAATTCAGTATACTGGACACTTTTTTCTCTACTTTAAATATATGACAAATCTAATTAAAACAGCATGTAGAAAGAGAAAAGGAATTTTAAACATTTTAGTATTAGGTCGTAATGTGAACAAATAATTACACATTTAGAAAAAGAAGACTGGATAAAGGGAAATCTCGAATGATGAATGCGTGTTATTTTTATTTTGTACTATTTTCTCGTCAAAGATTCAAAACAACCGGAGAACATTGTTTCCCCGCTTGTTTTTAAATGTAAGGTATCGTGATTGTCGATTATCAGACATAAATCATGCGCTAATATTCCTGTAATAATAGTGTAATGAATTATAATTAGGTGAGAAATAGTTCATTTTTTTGTAATAAAACTTATCATAAATTCAAAGAGGAGAGTAATTAATAATGCGATGCTTAGATGTCAGATTGGTACACATCTACAAATTTAAAATGAAGTAAAAGACGATTCTATAAGAAGTCTCTGCAGTAAGATTAGCTTGACAAAATATGGCCTTGGAACAAGTGTGATGCTTATTCTCTTACGATCTTTTTTCTGGTTGAGTGAGACAGATTAAAAACCCAGTTCAATCAACTAATGCGTAAATTACATTTGATCTGTTAAACCAAAAAATCATCAACTTGACAGTTCTTTCTTAGATAATTATCGAGATAAATAATTGTTTTAGTTACATGATGCTTAAACATCAAATAACAGAAATATTTAATGCAAAAGAGAATACATAATATACTTTTATTTTGAAAATGAAAGAATGAGAGCACTTTTTTTACTAGATTATTGTGAAGTTCGAGCAGCTTATTTTTTATAATTCTAGGAAATGCCGATTTAGCTCTCTTACGTTTATTTTGTACTTTATGTTAGTGCAAATTTTAGTAATTCATTCAGGCAAAACTTTTGCTAATCGACTAGATGAAAGAGCTTTAGTGAAAATAGTTTTAAGCAAGCAATTTTTTAGAATTTGCCAACATTTTTTTTTCTTCTTTTCTTCGGTTAAATGTTTGTTTCAGAACGACGTTCTTGAATCAATGAGTACGAATACTGAAAGTAATGAATTCCAACAAATTTCACACGACCGACCGTGTATCATCTGTGGCTCGAAATCTATTGGAACGAATTTCGGAGTAGTCACATGTTCCCCCTGCAAAGGTATTTTTTATCTGCATATTTGACCCAGATTTCACATTTTTCAAATTTAGCCTTTTTCCGTCGAAACGCCCGACGAAAAGAAGTAAACATTTTGTTATCAAATCTATTCATTGAGTTTTGTAATAAACTAGTTATTGGCAATTTCATGTCGACATCGTGAAATAAATATTTTCTTGCAAAACAATTCGAAAGAAAATGAGAAATTAATCGAACATATACAAATTCGTCGATGTTCATCATGTCGTTTACGTCGATGTTTCGAGGAAGGCATGAAAGAAGATCTAATTCGAACAGATGAACAAAACGAACGTTTTCGACAATTGGTCGATATCAATCGAAGACGCCGCAATATTTCGCATGAGCAAACATCAACAGTCCAACATGCATCAGCTCCTCGAGTATGATTTTTCAAAACTAATTTAGTTATTACTTTTCTCAGGAACATTATTGGAGCATACAAAACAGTAAATATACTCCGTAAACCATAATCAAAATCTTGCCAAAAATAAATTTTTACCTTTTCTAATGTCAGAGAAATCGAATTCATCTAATTAAACAAGAAGAAATATATATATATATACTTTTTTTTACTTTAATTTTTCTATAATTAACTTATTGAATTTAGTTGATGCCCATCAATGCTGATTTTTCTGATGAAATCGATTGGACACATTTATCGAATATTGTTTATGCATATGATAAACATTGTTTGAAAATGTTTTCTAGTAAACGTACAGAAATCGTATTTAATCCGAATTCACCGATTACTGAAGAACAAAAGAAACTACAACATCCAACAGGTCTTACAATGTGTGTTGTTCTCGGTGTTTCAGCATTTATGAAATCATTACCGGCATTCTATTCACTTCGACGAAACACTCGAAATTATCTATGTAAAACAAATATTCGACCATTGATTTTTCCGAATATACACGAACTCAATCAATCGTGTTATTCTGAAGCATGGCAGGTAGAATATATAAATCGTTTTCTTCCATTCAATCAGCAGAAATCATTGCTTTTTTTCTCTCTTCTTAAAGACAGAAATATACGATGCAACCTGGAAGTTTATATGCGGTCCGGAATTATATGAACGTTTTACTCTTTGTGAAAATTTAGGTAAAAGTCTTTGGTTCAATGATCCGATTATAATACGTGTTTGGTTTGTCATTCTATTTTTTTCAACACCTCTTCATTACCGGTCCGATGGTCCAATAGTAACACCAGTACTCAAGAAAAAACAAATTGTTCTGCAAACACAAAATATCTACGCAGATCTTTTATGGAAATATTTAATTCATCGGTACGGTACACCAGATTGCTATCGAATATTTACCAATCTGGTTCGTGTTTATATTCAAATGCAAACCGTCGGTTTTAATATGTATTTGAAATTAAAAAGTGAACAAGAATTGAAAACAACAAATGAGACTCTCGATAAATTGGTTACTAGTGGAATAAAACAAGAATAAATCAATAAACAGACAGATTCATTATCTTAATTTGTATTTGTAAGAAATGAATAAAATATGCTTTGTTGACGTGAAAAAAAGACCATGATTTTTTTGCTTCATATCAACGTTATTTATCGAGCAAAATAACTCATCTGTCTAAGTGGAAACTTTCTTTTAAGAAATAAAACGATCTATATATAGTATATGCAGACAGATGGTCAATTCATTTGTCAAGTTGTTTATATTTAGTCCATAATTTTCATCATTGTAATATCTGACAGGCACGCGCATTGTGATTAATAAATTATTCAAATTACCATTAGTGATTCATCGAACAGGTTTTAATCCCAAAAAGTATCTACTCACGTTCAAGTACGAACTATATTCGGGAGTATATTTACATTAGCAAAAGTTTCAAACTTCCTAGTATCTAATTATGCTTTTTCGAAATTAGGTACATAAGTATTTGCTACCAGACATATTCAAACGGAAGCAATTCCTTTTCATAGTCAATTTGATTTATTACATTTTCTTTCGTTTTAACCTTAAAATCACTTCAAAATTGAATGTACCTACCAGTCTATTTAAAAAAGAGAAACAAAACTATGAATTTGAGGTATGATATTAAAAATAACAGCATAACTATTAATCGTGATAGAAACTAATGCGCAGTTTTCATTCGATTCTTTTTGTACTTGTATACTCGACGAATTTTTTCTGGAAATTTCTGCGTACATCGGTGCATTAAATTGAGGACATTGTTTTATAATAAAATAGAGAGAAAAGAGAAAATGATGATCGTAATGATGACGCAGAGAGAAAAACGCTAAAGAGAAACTAACGATTGAAGGACGTGTCATTTTCATTCGTCATGAAAAAAAAAACACGCAGACGTAGTTTGCATGTGCTTGTGTATGTATTTCTTTTTCTCTTATATTTCAATAGAAAGAAGGAGAAAGAATATGTAAAAATTTGCTCGAAGATTTTTTTTTATTCATTCTCTGTAATATTTAGATGTGGGTACCCCACTAAAAGTAGTTCATTTCTTTTTGGTCGACAAATATAAATAAAAACAATGAAAACGACGACGACGTCGACGACGATGAAAATAAGAATATTTTCTCTTTTTTTCTGTTTTCACTTGAATCCAAAGAGTATATTTTATCATCCAACTACCTTGTAAAAGGTAGTTATTCACGTGTAAATACTGAATCATCATCGATCGTACGTAGGAACGACACTTATACATTGTTTTTTTGCCCAGTTTAATTATTTTGTAGGCGAATAAAGCAGGAAAACTGTCAGTGGATAATGAACGTAATGTTAAGAGAAACGTACTTTTGTCGATTTGTTTGTCCTTGCGCAGATAAAAGAGTACACAGTGTGAAGTGTAAGGAGAGAAAAAAAAGAGGAAAAAAAAGGGTCACGTTAGTTTAATGTCGAAGTATTCAAAATAGTATGCGCGAGCTGACGCAGATCTTTTTAAAAAATATTTAATTACGAACCCAGAAGCAGAGGAGGAAAAAACAGGCAAATTTATGAACAATAATTAACCTAAATTTCTTTTGAAAAATATCTCAGTTGAAAACAATTTTATTTGACTTTGACATTGCTTGGGAGAATATAAAAATCTATTAAATTAATTCGTCTATGTTTTGTTTTTCTCTTTTAGCATTTATTTATTTTCCTAAAACGATTAAGTGATTTTTATTTTGATTGTCAATCAAATTACTCGTCGAAAATGAATCCATCCGATTCAAGTTTTACTGATGAATCAATGGTATGAATGAACTAAAAGACCTGGAAAAAGAGAATCCGTAATTATTTCGATGAGAAAATGAGCTTTTCTTTTTAAACTATTAATTTCCTTTTAAACAACCTAGTCATGAGTTTTCTTTTTCTTTTTTTTTCTGTTTTTATTTACTTGACATGCAGCAAGAAACAAGCATGACGAGCCATGATTCCCAAAAAACATCGTCTACACATCGTACATGTATTATATGCGGCATAAAAGCCATTGGAATCAATTTCGGTGCGCCGACATGTGCGCCATGCAAAGGTATTTGTCGTGTTCAGTACAAAACGTTTCTTCTTGAATAATTAATCGTTTTTTTTGTTTCTGAAAAGCGTTCTTTCGTCGTAATGCTCGACGTCAGGAGGTAGATTATTGAAATAGACAAATCCTTATCGATGTTTTTTTCTTCGTTTGATTTAGATTCTAAAAACTACATGTCATCATGCCGAAAAGAAAATAGCCGAAGAGAACAATAATGTAGTTATTGACGAAAAAACCAGTCGATATTTGCAAATTCGTCGTTGTACAACATGTCGTCTACGTCGTTGCTTTCAAGTCGGAATGAAAGAAGAATTAGTTCGAACCGAAGAAGAAAATCAACGACATAAACAATTAGTAACTACGAATCGAAAACGACGAGAATTATTAAGACAACACAAGAAAGATAATGATCATCATCATTCTCCACAGGTAATTCGATTTTGCTTTTGTTGGTTATGTCTTGCCTCAAGAAAAAAAATTCGGTTTTTTTTCGTAGTTAAAAATAGACACGAAAGAATCATTGTCAGCAATTGATTGGTGTCATTTATCGACGATTGTATCACTTTATGATAATTATGCTATGAAAACATTTGTTGAAGAACGTTCAAAGATTGTATTCGATGAAATCATAGAAAATGGTTGGCTCATCAAAAACTACATGATCGCACCGATGAGTATATCAATGTCATTGGCTCGCTTTCTAAAAGCCTTACCAACATTCCAAGCATTGTCTCGAAATAACCAAACTTATTTATGTAAAAATAATCTTCGAAGATTAATATTTCTTAATCTACATGAATTAAAACAATCCTGTTTCTTCGAGCCATGGCAGGTAAAGAACAATCAAGATGACGAATATTCCAAAAAAATTGACATTTATTTGTAAATTTCAGTTAGCTGCATATCAAAGTTGCTGGCAAATGATATGCGGACCTCAATTGTACGAAGATTTTCTATTTGCTGAATATATCGGTGAAAAATATCTTATTGCTGATCCTAATGTCACACGTCTTTGGATAGTTACATTATTATTTTCAACGTCACTTTTCTCATATTTCGATCCTAAAATATCGCAATTTAAACCGAAAAAGAAACAACCATTTTTAAATCTTCAAAATATTTACGCTACACTTCTATGGAAATATTTAGTACATCGACATGGTTGGCTTGAAGCCATACGTATTTATATGAATCTTGTTCATACATATCTACATCAAATACGAATTGGCACCAATATAAATATTCGTCTACGTACACATCAAGAACTTATTTTTGCACATGAAACATTAGATCAATTATCGTCATTAACTTTAAATGAAATTCAATCGTGATGATGTGTTTTTTTTTCTCAAAAGAAAACTCAAAAATATATTTGTCGTATTTTCTGATTTTTCAATATATTTTATGAAATATTGTAAAGAAAGAATTTCATATACATCGATTGTTGCTGCTCAAACGAAAAAACACGTTCGAATCACGCATGAATATATCGATAGTCGAATGCTAATTAATCGAAAGACATGTTTTGCATTGGATTTGTTTTTTCGTTGCACGGTTTCTTGTGTTTTTTTCTTCGTCATTTTTCGAGTAAGATTATTTTTGATTGGATGACA
>Ga0209930_1003662_pt1 | contig 14947 bp, 11 predicted proteins | sample ThiBiot_500_biof_2_FD_183948 | JGI IMG/M metagenome (GOLD analysis project Ga0209930, IMG submission 183948) | Wastewater bioreactor microbial communities from Cape Town, South Africa - Thiocy_cont_500_biof (SPAdes) | ecosystem: Engineered > Bioreactor > Thiocyanate-remediating >... | reverse complement strand
CTCAAGGCCCGGATCGATCGGCTCGAAGCCGATCAGCGCACCGAAGCGGTCGACGAGGCGCGGCGGGTGGCCTTCGCGCTCGAACAGGTCCAGGAGCGGCTGCGCGGGCTCTACACGCTGGCCGGGCAGCGCCTCGCGCTGCTGGGTGCGGACGACGAGGCGCTCCTGCCGCAGCAGACGGTCACGCAGGCGATGATCGACGAAGCCCGCGCGGGAATCGACGAGATCGCCTCCGGTCTGGACACGGCCCAGGATGCGGCGGCCGCTGCCGGTCGCGACGTCCTTCGGGCTCGGGCCGAACTCGACGCGCTCGACGTCGACATCGCCGCGCAGAGCGCGCTCGTCTCCGAGCACGACATGCGGATCACGGCCCTGCGCGGCTCGGCGGAGGCTGCTGCATCCGCTCTCGCGGCGGTGCGGACGGCCGTCGCCCGGCAACAGTCCGCGCTGGATTCCGCCCTCGTCCGCCGTGCAGAGGCCGAGGCCGAATTGGCGGGGTTGGATCCCGAGCTCGTCCCGGAGGGCAGCTCGGCGGAGTACTCGGCCGCCTACGAGCGGAGCCAGCGCGAGGCGAACGAGACGGAGGTGGCCGTCGGGGGTCTGCGCGAGCGGCTCCACGCGGCGGAGCGCGAGGGGGAGGCTCTTACCGCGCAGGTGGCCGCACTCGGTCGGGCGCTCGACGTCCGCAACGGTGCGACGGAACTCGTCGCACGAGGCGGTGCGGGGGTGCGCGGACTGGTGGGAGACGCGATCCAGGTACAGGCGGGTTTCGAGGCCGCCATCGCCGCGGCCCTCGGCCCTCTCGCCGAAGGCGTCCTCGTGGACTCGCGTGACCACGCGGCCGCTGCTGCGCACGCCGCCCGCAGCGGAGACTTCGGCGTGGTGGACATCGCGATAGCCGCGTCGGATGCGATGCCGCCGTCGCAGGGACTGCCCGCAGGGCTCGTCGCCGCCGCGGATGTCGTCGCGGCTCCTGCGGGTGTCATCGGCCTGCTCTCGTCGGTGGCCGTCGCCGACGACCTGGACACCGCGTTCACCGCTCTCGCGTCCATGCGGGAGGGGCCCACGATCACCGTGGTGACGCGCTCCGGGGAGGTCGTGACCCCGTTCACGGTGCGCGCGGGATCCGGACAGGGCCGGTCGCGGCTGGAACTCGCCGCGGAGCGGGACGCCGCCGCCGAACGCCTCGCGGAGGTGGCGGTGGTGGGTGACTCCCTTCGCGAAGCACTCGCCGATCGCCTCCGCGACCTCGAGACCGCGCGGCACCGGACCAAGACCGCCCTGGAGACGCTGCGCGGGCACGATGCCGCTCTCGCGGCGCACGCGGAGCACGTGAACCGTGCGACCGTGCGCCACGAAGCGGCGGCCGCGGAGTGCGATCGTCTCGCGGCCACCCTCGCGCAGGCGCAGACCGCTGTCGAGGAGGCGGAGGCCGCGGCCCGCTCGGCGGAGGATCAGCTCACCGGCGCGCTCGAGGCTCCGCGTCCGATCCTCGATGCATCGGCTCGGGACGGGATGCTCGAAGCGCTGGAAGGAGCACGGGACGCAGAGATGCGCGCCCGCCTCGATGTCGAGACCCTGCGCGAGCGCATCCGGGCCGAGGAGGGGCGTGTCACCGGTCTCGAGAGACAACGCGAGCGAGAGAAGGCTGCGGCCGCGGAGTCCGCTCGCCGGGTCGTTCTCCGCCGTGCGCAGCGTGACATCGCCGCGGGTGTGGTCGAGCGCATCCCACCACTGCTCGATTCCGTGGACCGCTCGGTCAGCGAGGCGCGGCTCGCGCTCGCGGCGGCGGAGTCGGCGCGGACGGCGCTGACTGCCGAGCTCGCAGAGCTCCGCGCGGAGGACACCACCGTGCGGGAGCGGCTCGCACGGCTGACCGAGAGTGTCCACGGGCTCGAGATGCAGATCCACGAGAAGCGTCTCCATGTGAGCAGTCTCCTGGAGCGGGTGCAGTCCGAACTCGCGCTCGAGGAGGATATTCTCGTTTCGGAATACGGCCCTGACCAGCTGATTCCCGGGGAGAGTGAGGACGCCGAGCCGTCCGCGTTCGACCGCGCGGCGCAACTGCGACGGTTGCAGGACGCCGAGCGCAAGCTCGCCCAGCTCGGACGGGTGAACCCCCTCGCCCTCGAGGAGTTCGAGGCGCTGGAGCAGCGCCACGCGTTCCTCACCGAGCAGCTGGCCGACCTGACACAGACCCGCAAGGACTTGCTCACCATCATCGAAGAGCTCGACGAGCGGATGCAGACGATCTTCCTCGACGCGTTCGAAGACACGCGTGTCGCATTCGGCGAGGTGTTCCCGATCCTGTTCCCCGGTGGGACCGGCAGCATCTCGCTCACGGACCCCGACAACCCGCTGACGACGGGCATCGAGGTCGCTGTTCGGCCGGTGGGCAAGAAGATCGAGCGGCTGTCGCTGCTCTCCGGCGGTGAGCGGTCGCTCGCCGCGGTCGCACTGTTGACGGCGATCTTCAAGGCGCGTCCCAGTCCGTTCTACATCCTCGACGAGGTCGAGGCCGCCCTGGACGACGCCAATCTCGGTCGCCTGCTCGGTGTGTTCGAGCAGCTGCGCGCGAGCAGCCAGCTCATCGTGATCACCCACCAGAAGCGCACGATGGAGATCGCCGACGCGCTCTACGGTGTCTCGATGAGACAGGACGGCGTCTCCGCGGTCGTCGGTCAGCGGGTGCGCGAGCGCGTCGCGAACTAGCCCTCGCCGTCGTCCGCCGGCTCTCCCTCGCGCGGAAGCATCCTGTTGCTCCGCATCATGCCATCGGGGTCGACACGATCCTTCACCGTACGCAGCCGTGCGATGGCGGCAGTGTCGTAGGCGCGCCCCAGATCGTCGCCGGCGCTGAGGAAGGTGGCCACGATCCCGCGTCCCTCGAAGTCGCGCACCGGCTCGAGGACTGCGTCGATCGCCTGGGCGGCACGGTCGCGATCCATCCCCGGTCCGGCTCCCACGACGCTGACGCCGACCAAGGCGGCTCCGCCGACGCGGCCCGCGACGCCGTCGCTCGAGGAGCCGCGGGCGATGGCGCCCCCCAGCGGACGGATCTGCAGCAGCGAGAGCCCGAGAGGAATGCCGCGGTCGAATCCGTCGACCAGGGCGTCGATCGCTGCCGGCTCGATCGTCCGGAGGAGCAGGCCGTGATCGATCGCCGCCACCGGTGCGACCGGCTCCGCCGCGACCTCGGGCAGGCGTCCGACGGGGAAGGATCCGATCGTGTCGGCGATCGCGTCCCCCGCGGTGCGCACCGGTTCGATAAGGCGTTCCGTGATGTCGCGGTCGAGGAGCGAGATGACATCCACCGACGCGAGCGTCGTCCCGCGCAGCGGCTCGGGGACGAACGCAGCATCGGGGAGATGCACCATGCCCCCCGCGACGCTCACCTCGTCGGGCAGGTGGGGGACGACCTCCGACATGGCGGCGAGGACGGATCTCGCCGCGGCGCCGGGGAAGGTCAGCTTGCCGCCGTACAGGAGCCCGTCCGTGCTCGGCAGGGGGAAGAGCCGGAACTCCACGGCGGTCACGATGCCGAAGAGGCCGCCGCCGCCACGCAGCGCCCAGAAGAGGTCGGGGTCCGAGACCGCGTCGACGCGGGTGAGGGTGCCGTCGGCCGTCAGGAGGTCGATCGCCTGGACGGCGTTCGACGCGAGCCCGAATGCGCGGCCGAACCCGGAGTGGCCTCCGGCGAGGGAGTAGCCCACGACGCTCACTTCGGAGTTGCTCCCCGCGAGAGCCACCAGCCCGGTGCCGTCCAGCGCGGCGAGCATCCGTCCCCAGTCGACACCCGCGCCGACGCGCGCCGTCCGCGCCCCGACGTCGATCGAGAGCTCGTCGAAGCGCGTGGGTCGGACAAGGATGACGTCGTGGAGCGCGTCGGCCGCGCCGTGGCCGTGCGGCTGCACGGTCACCGCGAGCCCGGTCGTCCGCGCGGTCGCGAGGACCGCCCGGACGTCCTCGACGTCCAACGGTGTGACGATCGCGCGCGGATGCTGATCGACGGACAGGTTCCAGGGTGCCCGTGCCGCGTCCCACCCGGGATCGGCAGCGGTGAGCAGTGTGCCGCGCAGCGTCGTGCGCAGGCGGTCGAGCTCTGACGGGATGTCGTGCGTCACGGCGGCTCCTTCGGTGCGGTACGGACACGGTACCGACGGGTCCCGACGTTCGCACCCCACGGAGGCCGGTGCCGCGCGCGGCCCCGTAGGCTGGAAAGCATGGCAGAGAGCTCCTGGTCGCTCGGTCGCGCGCTGCGCGGCATGTTCGTGAGACCCACGATCGACGAGACGACGTGGGAGGACCTGGAGACGGCACTCCTCACCGCCGATTTCGGCCCGGACATCACCGAGCGGATCGTCGACGAACTGCGCGAGAAGGTCGAGCGCTACCGCACGACCGATCCCCGCGATCTGCAGCGCATGCTCAAGGAGACGCTGGAGGAGCACTTCGCGAAGTTCGACACCACCCTGCGGTTGACCGAGCGGCCGGCCGTCGTGCTCGTCGTCGGCGTCAACGGCGTGGGCAAAACGACCACGATCGGGAAGTTCGCGAAGTTCCTCCAGCGGTACGGTCGCTCCGTCGTGGTCGGCGCGGCCGACACGTTCCGGGCGGCCGCGGTCGATCAGCTCGCCACGTGGGCGGAGCGCGGTGGCGCCGCCATCGTGCGACCGCAGCAGGAGGGTCAGGACCCGGCCTCGGTCGCATTCCAGACGATCGACTACGCCCTGCGGACCGGGACCGAGATCGTCCTCGTGGACACCGCCGGCCGCCTGCACACCAAGGGCGGCCTCATGGATGAGCTGACGAAGATCCGCCGGGTCATCGAGAAGCAGGCCCCGATCAGCGAGGTGCTGCTCGTGCTCGATGCGACGACGGGCCAGAACGGGGTCATGCAGGCGCAGGCGTTCCTCGAGCACGCCGGCGTGACCGGGCTCGTGCTGACGAAGCTCGACGGTTCGGCGAAGGGCGGATTCGTCCTCGCCGTGCAGGAGCGCACCGGCATCCCCGTGAAACTCCTCGGTCAAGGGGAGGGGATCGGCGACCTGACGGGCTTCACCCCGCACGTCTTCGCCGCGTCCCTGGTCGACTGATGACGCGGGCTACCGTATCCGTCCCACGGCTGGTTTCATAGGGCCATGGCGATCGAACACGACTTCTTCGGGCTCCTCGAGTCGGGGCCCGACGGTTCGATCTTCTGGTCCGAGAACATCGAACTGGGAGATCAGGCCGTCACGGTCGATCTGACCGCCCCGGATCAGGATGACGTGTCGCAGGCGGCGCTCGACGTCGCGGCGTCGATGATCTCCTCGCTCGAGGCGATCGACCGGACCGCGCGCAACGCGATGGTGTCCGAGCTCGACGATCGCACGAGCGAGGTGATCGAGTACATCCTGCAGCAGCAGGAGGCGCTCGGGGACGAGCTGACCGACCTGCTCGTGGACGTCTCCGGCGACGTGCAGGTCGACGTCATCCGCTCCCTGCAGCTCATGAGCATGACGATCCTCGCCGATGAGCACGGCGGTTCCGACCCCTTCGCCGTGCTCGAGTACGCCCTCGACCCGGACTCGACCGACGACGTGCTGCTCGTCAACCTCGATTCCGAGGGCGAGGTCCAGTCGGTGACGAGCGCGGACTGACCGCCGGTCCTCAGACGGCCTGGGCGAATCCGAGCTCGGGCCTTGCGATGTCGGCGGCGAGGTGGGCGAGGTCCTCGGGGATGTCGCGTCCCTTGGAGACCATCGACTGAGCCCAGAGCCTGCCCGCGCGGTAGGACGAGCGGACGAGAGGGCCGGCGAGGACCCCGAGGAATCCGATTCGCTCGGCTTCCTCCTTGAACGCGACGAACTCGTCCGGCTTGACCCAGCGCGCGACGGGGAGATGCCGCGGGGTCGGCCGCAGGTACTGCGTGATCGTGATGATGTCCGTGCCGGCGTCGTGCAGGTCGTGCAGCGCGCCGATGACCTCCTCGGGCTCCTCGCCCATGCCGAGGATCAGGTTGGACTTCGTGATCAGCCCCGCCTCGCGGGCCGTCGTCAGCACCCCGAGCGAGCGGTCGTAGCGGAACGCGGGACGGATGCGCTTGAAGATGCGGGGGACCGTCTCGACGTTGTGCGCGAACACCTCGGGCCGGGAATCGAAGACCTCGGCCAGCAGAGCGCGGTTGCCGCTGAAGTCGGTGGCGAGGATCTCCACGCCCGTCCCCGGGTTGTCCGCGTGGATCCGCCGGACGGTCTCGGCGTGGAGCCACGCGCCCTCGTCGGGGAGGTCGTCGCGCGCGACGCCGGTCACCGTGGCGTAACGGAGGCGCATCCGCTGTACGCTCTCGGCCACCCGCCGCGGCTCGTCGGTGTCGTAGTCCGCGGGCTTCCCCGTGTCGATCTGGCAGAAGTCGCACCGCCGGGTGCACTGCGAGCCGCCGATGAGGAACGTCGCCTCACGATCCTCCCAGCACTCGTAGATGTTCGGGCAGCCGGCCTCCTGGCAGACGGTGTGCAGCCCCTCGTCCTTCACCAGGTCGTGGAGCGCGGTGTACTCCGGTCCCATCTTCGCCTTGGTCTTGATCCATTCCGGCTTGCGCTCGATCGGCGTCTGCGCGTTGCGCACCTCGAGGCGCAGGAGCCGGCGACCCTCCGGAACGGCGCTCACGCCCCGACTCCGGCGTACTCGGCCTCGAACGCCCTCGTGACCGTGTCGAGGATGTCGCGGGGGGCCACGTCGTCGCCGACGATCTCGCTGACCGTGGTCACCCCGGCATCGGTGATCCCGCACGGGATGATGCCACGGAAGCCGGCAAGCGTGTTGTCGCAGTTGACCGCGAAGCCGTGCATCGTCACGCCCCGCTCCACCCGCACGCCGATAGCCGCCACCTTGTCCTCCGAGAGCGGACGCCGCACCCACACGCCGCTGCGCCCCGGCACCTGGTAACCCTCGACGCCGTGCGCGCCGAGCGCGTCGATGAGCAGTCGCTCGATCCTCCGGACGTGGGCCACCACATCGATCGGCTCCGGCAGGCGCACGATGGGGTAGCCGACGAGCTGACCCGGTCCGTGCCAGGTGATCTTGCCGCCCCGGTCCACGTCGACGACCGGGGTTCCGTCCTGCGGCCGCTCCTGGGGCTCCGTGCGCTTGCCGGCGGTGTACACCGCTTCGTGCTCGAGGAGGATGAGCGTGTCCGGGCGGGAGCCCGCCACGACCTCGGCGTGGATACGGCGCTGCAGCGCCCATCCGTCGTGATAGGGAACGAAGGCGGGTGCGAGCCCGGCGTTCACGATGTCCAGCACGGGGCCTCCTCGGGGGTATTTCTAGATCCGGTCCAATAATACGCGGACGCCGAGCTCGAGGCGCCCTCTATCGTGGACTCCATGTCGCCGGCCATGGATTCGCGCGCGGGTAGGCCGAAGTCCTCATCCCGCGAGACCATCGCGGATGCCGCCTGCGAGCTCTTTCTCGAACAGGGGTACGAGCACACCTCGATCGCCGACATCGCCACGCGCGCCGGCGTGAGCAGGTCCAGCTTCTTCAACTACTTCTCGACGAAGGCGGACGTGCTGTGGGGCGGGTTCGATGAGCGCGTCGCGTCGGCAGTCGGAGCCCTGGCAGGCGACCACGAGCCCGTCCGCAGCGCTCTCCTCGGCATCGGTGTCGGGCTCGCCCCGGACAGTCTGGCGCTCGCGATCGCGAACGCGGAGACGATGGGCGCGGCCGAGGAGCTCGAGCGGGACCGCGCCCTCCGTCACGCGCGCATCGCGCGGGCGGTCGCGGACCGCGTCGTTCGCTCGGGCACGCCGAGTCTGGAGGCCGACGTCCACGGCGCCGCCGCAGCGGGCGCCGTGCTCGCCGCAGTATGGGCCTGGGCGAACTCTGGCCCGGGCCGGACCGACCTGGCGACCCTCCTCGACCGTGCCCTCGCCGCCGTCCCGCAGCTCGAGGGCCGCGTGCGCCAGCTGCGACTCGTCGTCGCGGTCGACGATGTCGACGGCGCCCTCGCGTTCTACCGCGATGCGGCGGGGATGCACCAGTCAGGGGCGTTCCAGGCGGACGGCGGGGCGCGGGTGGCGATCCTGGACGCCGGGCGAGCCACGCTGGAGCTCGCCAATGCCGCGCAGGTGGCGTTCATCGACCGGGTCGAGACCGACGGCGGCCGCAGTGACCCGTTGCGGGTCGGCCTGGAGGTCGACGACGCAGCGGCGATGGTGGATCGGCTCGTCGATGCCGGCGCAGGGGTCGAGGCATCCGCCCGGGTGACCCCGTGGAACTCGCTCAACGCGCGCCTGCGGGGAGCGGGCGGGCTGCAGATCACGCTGTTCCAGGAGCTCGGGACCGACGGCGAAGCGTGAGGCGACGACCGGCCGCGCGCTCCCGCGCCGGTAGAATCGTCGGATCATGGCTACTTTCGGCACCCTCTCCGACCGGCTCACCGAGACCTTCCGCAACCTCCGCACGAAGGGGAAGCTGAGTCCGGCCGATGTCGACGGCACCGTGCGCGAGATCCGTCGTGCCCTGCTCGACGCCGACGTCGCGCTGCCCGTGGTCAAGGACTTCACCGCCAAGGTGCGCGAGCGCGCGCTGGGCGACGAGGTGAACCGCGCGCTCAATCCCGCGCAGCAGGTCGTGCAGATCGTCAACGAGGAGCTCGTCGGCATCCTCGGCGGTCAACAGCGCCGCCTGCAGTTCGCCAAGAACCCGCCCACGGTGATCATGCTCGCGGGCCTCCAGGGATCCGGGAAGACGACGTTCGCGGGCAAGCTCGCGAAGATGCTGGAGAAGGACGGACACACCCCGCTCCTCGTGGCTGCCGACCTGCAGCGGCCGAACGCGGTGAATCAGCTCCAGGTCGTCGCGCAGCAGGCGGGTGCGGCCATCTACGCACCGGAGCCCGGAAACGGCGTCGGCGACCCCGTGCGCGTCGCCCGCGACGGCGTCGACGCCGCACGACGCCAGCAGCACGACATCGTCATCATCGACACCGCCGGCCGGCTCGGCGTCGACGCCGAGCTCATGAAGCAGGCCGCCGACATCCGTGCCGCGATCGATCCGGACGAGGTGCTGTTCGTCATCGACGCGATGATCGGCCAGGACGCCGTCAACACGGCAAGGGCCTTCCAGGACGGCGTCGACTTCACCGGCGTCGTGCTGTCGAAGCTCGACGGCGACGCCCGCGGCGGTGCGGCGCTCTCGGTCGCGTCGATCACGGGCCGGCCGATCATCTTCGCGTCCACCGGCGAGGGGCTGGACGACCTGGAGCCGTTCCACCCCGACCGCATGGCCAGCCGCATCCTCGACCTCGGCGACATCCTCACGCTCATCGAGCAGGCGCAGTCCGCGTTCGACGAGGAGGAGGCGCGCAAGGTCGCCGAGAAGATCGCGACCGAGCAGTTCACGCTCGAGGACTTCCTCGAGCAGATGCAGCAGTTCCGCAAGATGGGCTCGATGAAGAAGATGCTCGGCATGCTGCCGGGCATGGGCCAGATGAAGCAGCAGATCGAGGACTTCGACGAGCGCGAGATCGACCGGACGGAGGCGATCATCCGCTCCATGACTCCCGGTGAGCGTCGCAATCCCAAGGTGCTGAACGGGTCTCGACGGCTGCGCATCGCCCGCGGCTCCGGGATGACGGTCACGGACGTCAACCAGCTCGTTCAGCGGTTCGACCAGGCCGCGAAGATGATGAAGACCGTCGCCCGCGGCGGCATGCCGAACATCCCCGGCATGGGTCCCGTGGCCGGCGGTGGGCGACCGGGGGCATCCTCCAAGCGCGGGAAGCAGCCGAAGTCGCGCAACGGTTCGCGTTCGGGGAACCCGGCCAAGCGCGCTGCGGAGAACGCGGGCATCGCGGCATCGGCACCCGCGGCACCGACCGGTTCGGGGTTCGGCCTCGGCGCTCCGACCACAGCGGGCGCACCGTCCGAGAAGGACCTCGCGGAGCTGCAGAAGCTGCTCGGCAATCGCTGACCTGCCGTCCTGATCGGCCGGCGGCGCTACTCCGACAGAACGGAGACCGGGTTCAGAGGCTGATCCCGGCGTCGGCGAGCGCCTGGCTCACGGTCTGCAGCAGCACTCGCTGGCCGTCGATGGTGGGGTGCTCCTGATCTGACTGGAGCAGGTCGGCCTGTCCCCGCAACGGCTGACCGATGTCCAGGTACCGTCCTCCGACCGAGGCCACCGCGGCCTGCACGGCAGCCGAACTCGCGGTGATCTCGTCGGGATCGTCGTCAGGGGAGTCGCCCAACGTGCTCAGACCGATGATCTGTGCGGTCGGAACGGCGGCGTGCAGCTCCTGAACGGTGTGCAGCGTGGCTCGAGCGATCTCCTCCGAGGTCTGCCCTTGGTCGTTGTCAGATCCCTCCACGATGATGAGCGAAGGGCTCTGCGTGACCGCCGAACCGATCAGGCCCTCGAAGTCCGTACCGCAATCGCCCACTGCGATGAAGCCTGCTCCGCTGCATCCCAGGTTCGTCACCGGCACGTCATCCGCTGCCGACAGGAGTGTCGGCCAGTCCTGCCCCGTAGCCAGGCCGTACCCCGCCATGATCGAGTCGCCGATCGTGACGACAGGGCCCTGCGCCGGCGATGCAAGCGAGTCCGTGCCGTCGCCCAGTTCCTGGCCCACTCCCACCGCCAGACCGGCGACGGTGCCGGAGGTGGACGCGTGGGACTCGCTCGGGTCAGGGATCGCCGTTGCGTTCGATGGCGTCGGCGATCGAGCGGCGTGCATGCCGGGATGGGATGCGGGAGCCGCCGTCCCGCATCCGGAGAGGAAGACCGTGCAAACTACGGCGCAGGCCGCTGCCCACGCCGCTCGCCGTCGCATCGTTCGCATCTCGGCTGTCACACCTCAACGCTAGGCGCGCACGATGCCAACCCACCTCGTGCTGACCGTATCCGAACGAAGTACACAGTCTCAGCTGCGGCCGGGCGGCCGTCTCAGCGAGTTGGTCCCGGACGTCGCGTCGGCTGCCGTCCGCATCGACGATGACGCTCCGTCGACATCGGGCGCCCCCACCGAAAAGGACCTCGCGGATCTGCAGAAGCTGCTCGGCAATCGCTGACCCGCCGTCACTGCTCGCGCCCTCGCGCGCGATGCGGCGCTAGCCTGAGTCGACGGGGATGTCGGCGCTTTGGGGGGAGAGCGACAGATGAGGCATGACGGCTAGCGGGGTCTTCGAGAGAGACGCTCCAAGATACATCGAGAGTGCCACGGGCCGGATCGCGAAGTACCCGCGATCCACCTGGCGGCGGTGGGGCCTGCGGCTTCTGATCGCCACTCCCTACATCGCCCTGGCGCTGTGGTTCGATGCGGCATCCGGTCATCACTGGGCGGGGACCGCGAATCAGGCACTTGCGGAACGGGTCGACGGCATCGCGTGGGGCTCGCCCACGGCGAACGTCCTGTCGTCGCTGTACCCTCCCATCTCGAGCATCGTCGCGATCGTCGTACCAGGCGGGGCTCTCGGCTTGGGCATCCTCGGGGCGCTCATCGCCGGCCTCACCATTCAGCTGGTCGTCCAGTCGCTCCAGCGCAAGCACTTCCCGCCCGCCGTCAGAGCGGTCTTCGCCGTGACCCTGGCGCTGAGCCCGGCGTACGGCTACATCGTCACCACGAACTTCGAGGCCGCTCTCGGGCTCATGTTCTTCGGCCTCGGGATGATCGACCTGGTCAGGTTCGTGACCTACGCGAACACGCAGGCCGGCTTCCGTGCGGGCATCCTCTTCGCGTGCTCCGCGTTCTCGGATGCCACAGGCCTGTTCGCCGCCATCGTCGCCGCGTTCGCAGGTGTGCTCATCATCCAGTCGCGGGCGGGTGCCCGCTGGGCCAACGCCGTCGTGGTGGTCTTCCCCACCCTCGCTCTGCTCGGGGCGCTCGCCCTGCTGGGTATCGCGTTCCGCGCCGGCCCGCTGGCGATGATCCGCGGTGATCTGCGGTGGGACCCGGCGCGCGCCCAGACGTATGCCGACGCCATCCTGAGTCCCGGGGGACTCCTGTATCTGGCGCCGACGATCATCATCGTGTTGACCGCCGTTGCATTGCGCTATCCCGGCGTCGGCCTCGTGGCCGTACTCCTCACGGCGATGACCGGTCTCGCGTTCATCGTCGGACTGACGCCTCCCGGCGTCGCGGGTCAGAACTTCGTGACGATGCTGCTGCTGGCGGTGGCGATCGTCCCCGCGGTCGCCTCCATCCGGCACGCCGTTCTCACCTGCGCCACGTCGGTACTGCTCTATGCGGCAGGGTGGGCGGCGGCACTGCAGCAGGCCCCCCTCATCCACTGGCTCCACGTGCTCGGAGGGGGATCATGACCGCACGGACCACACTCACGCCCGACCGGCGGTTGCTGCGGGCGGCCTCGTCCGAGAGATACGCGCGCGAGGGATGGCTCCCGCTGGCCATGGAGGATGGCGTCGTGACCGTCGCCACGTCCTCTCCGCTCGTCGGTCGCCGGCGATCACGGGTGGAGGCGGAGATCGGCGCGCCGATCCGCGTGCGCACGGTCAGTCAGCGAGACCTCATCGCCGCGTACATGTCGGTCTACGGCGCAGAGGTCGCGGACCTGGCTGCCGACGGGCTGTATCGCAAGAACCCTGCGATGTCGGCGCGCCACGTCCTGTCCCGCGGTCAGGTCGTGGCCCTGGTGGTCGCCCTCGTCGTCATCGCCGCCGCGGCCGTCCTGTGGCCGCTCGTGACGCTCATGGTCGTCGTGGGCGTTGCGAGCGTCATCTTTCTCGCGAGCACGCTGTTCAAGTTCGAGGTCGCGCTGCGCGGCTCGCGCTTCGACCTCGTCGACCGCGTGACGGCGGAAGAGGTCGCAGCTCTCGACGACGCGGAACTGCCGATCTACACCGTCCTGGTCCCCGTGTTCCGAGAGGCCCGTGTCGTCGGCCGCCTCGTCGACAACCTCGGGCGGCTCGACTATCCCGCGGACCGCCTCGAGGTGATCATCCTGGTCGAGGAGGAGGACGACGAAACGCGCGAGGCGATCGCGCGCTCCGAGCCGCCGGAGAACTTCGTCATCCTCACCATCCCGAAGGGCGCGCCGCAGACCAAGCCGCGCGCGTGCAATGCGGGGCTGGAGGTCGCGCGGGGGGAGTACCTGGTCATCTACGACGCCGAGGACGCACCCGAGCCGGATCAGCTGAAGAAGACCGTGGTGGCGTTCCAGCGCTCCGATCCGTCGACGGTCGTGATGCAGGCGGCGCTGAACTACTTCAACGCGCGCGAGAACGTCCTCACGCGGATGTTCTCGCTCGAATACAGCTACTGGTTCGACTACATGCTGACCGGTCTCGACGTCGCCGATCTGCCCATCCCTCTCGGGGGAACGTCGAATCACTTCCGAACGGCGGCCCTGCGGGAGCTCGGCGGATGGGATCCGTACAACGTCACGGAGGATGCCGACCTCGGCATCCGCGCGAGCGCCCTCGGCTACCGCGTCGGCGTCGTGAACTCGACGACGATGGAAGAGGCCACGTCGCGCATGGGCATCTTCGTCGGCCAGCGGAGTCGTTGGATCAAGGGCTACATGCAGACCGCGCTCGTCCACGCTCGGCAACCCCTGCGCTTGGCGCGCACGATCGGGCTGCGCCGCTTCGCGTCATTCGCGCTGCTGATCGGCGGGACGCCGGTGACCTTCCTCGGCGTCCTCCCGTTCACGGCGCTCACCGTGGTCGCCTTCTTCATCCCGTGGGATCAGCTCTCCGTGGCCTTCCCGGCGGTGGTGTTCTGGGTCTGCCTGCTCAACTTCCTGATCGGCAACGGGCTCATGGTCTACCTGAACATGATGGGCCCGTACAAGCGGGGCACCTTCTGGCTGGTGGCCTGGGCGCTTCTGAACCCGGTGTATTGGATCCTCCATTCGCTCGCGGCCTACAAGGCGCTGTGGCAACTGATCACGAAGCCGCACTACTGGGAGAAGACCGAGCACGGGCTCTCGGAGTTCGACGAGCGCGCCGCTGCGTTCGCGTGACGGTTCCGCTTGCGTCCGCGACCCGCGTCAGTGACCGAGCTGCGCGAGGTGCTCGCGCAGCGTCGGACCGGCGCGGAACTCGCGGATGAGGTGCTGCACCACCTCGCGGAGATCGCCCTCGGCGGCGTCGGCGACGAGGAGCTGCCGCGCGTAGCTCGCACCTTGATCGAGGATGCGGCTGAGGCCGGCGAACTCGCGGGCGCACTTCAACTCGACGGCCACGTCCGTGAGCTCGTCCATCGTCTCGGCGAGATGGTCGCGGACGTCCCGTTGCGTACCGTCGGCATCGACGATCACGCGCGCGTCGAGGCCGTACCGGGCGGCCCGCCACTTGTTCTCCCGCACGAACCACGGAGGAAGCGCCGGGATGGTGCGGCCTTCGTCGAGCGCGCGGGAGAAATGCTCAACGAGGACCTGGACGAGCGAGGCGACCGCCGCGAGCTCGGGCAGCGTCGACATCCCGTCGCACGCGCGGACCTCGATGGTCCCCCACCTCGGCGCGGGACGGATGTCCCACCGGACCTCCGTGGCGTCGGCCATGACGCCCGTTCGGACCATGTCGTCCATGTAGTGCTCGAACTCGGACCAGTCCTGAAGTGGCCAAGGAAGGCCGGCGGTCGGAAGCTGCTGGAAGACGAGCGCGCGGTTGGATGCGTAGCCCGTGCGCTCTCCGGCCCAGAACGGGCTCGATGCCGACAGTGCCTGCAGATGCGGGAGGTAGATCGCGAGCGCGTTGATGATGGGGAAGACCTTCTCCACGTCGTCGACGCCGACGTGGACGTGGATGCCCCAGATCATCATGTTCCGCCCCCACCACTGGGTGCGCTCGATGAGCTTGTGATAGCGGGTCTTGTCGGTCACCTGCTGGTCGTACCACTGCGCGAAGGGATGACTCCCCGCGCAGAGGAGCTCGACTCCGAGCGGGTTCGTGACGGTCCGGACGGCGGCGATCGCGTCCGCGATGTCGTCGACAGCGGCGG
>Ga0209930_1003657_pt1 | contig 14958 bp, 15 predicted proteins | sample ThiBiot_500_biof_2_FD_183948 | JGI IMG/M metagenome (GOLD analysis project Ga0209930, IMG submission 183948) | Wastewater bioreactor microbial communities from Cape Town, South Africa - Thiocy_cont_500_biof (SPAdes) | ecosystem: Engineered > Bioreactor > Thiocyanate-remediating >... | reverse complement strand
AACAGAAAACTTTGAAACAAGCAATCATGTTGATCAATTTTAATATTTTTCCCTTAGCAACACTCACTGACAAACATCCTATAACAGGACAAACGTAAGGGAACAAATAGTAGTGGCTGAGCTATTAAATGAATTTGTTTGGTAAACTATTTTTTAGAGGTATTCTGAAAAACAGACCAGTATTAGGCGAACAAGTATTGCAAGAATTAGTCGATGATGGACTGTTAAAGTTCAACTATTTTTTAGTTGATTCACGTGGTAGAGGTGTTAAATCTTATTTGAAAGTGCCACCACCAATAATTAACGATCCTATGGCAGAATTAATAAAACAGAACTTAGCAAAACATGGGATTCAGATTAATGAATATGCTTTAGTATTTGAAAAATCTTCAATTCCGTCGAATAATAAACTCTCAACGTTGACTATTGGAATATTCCAGTCCAATGTTTCTTTTGTATCACAGTACGTGAAGTACAAAGATCAGTTGCAAGTTGTAATACAACAGCATGTTCAAAATCGTTCGATTCAAGAGAATGAAGATGGAACTTTTTATGTCACAGATACTAATGTGTTTTCTCATCAATACAATGAAATTGAAAATATAATGTTACGAAGTCGACAAAACCAATTACAAAATCAGCCGAAAACAGACAATTCAAGAAAACAAACAACTGACAGCTTGACAGAGTTTAATCAACCGAAGACAGATAATTCAAGAAAACAAACAACGGATGGCTTGGAACAGTTTAATCAACCGAAGACAGATAATTCAAGAAAACAAACAACGGATGGCTTGGGACAGTTTAATCAACCTACAATATCAGCACTTGATAATGAACGTTCACGTGATGTAATAGAAAAGGAAACTGAAAGAATAGATCATCTTGTGAACGAAAACAGTGATATGACACGTAGAGAGAGTATTATTGGTATGTGTTCTTTCAATGGCGATCTCATTTCATGTATCTCTATTTTTAGAAAGATCTACAGATGAAAGAGAACTTCCATTGAAAAATATAACCAACATTTCGCTGCATACGGTTAATAATGGAAGTCAAGATGAACCAGTCAATGATAATCTTGATGCAACACATTCTAGTACAACACGGAGAGAATCAACAGGACAAGGCACTTTTGAACTTGATGACTCGTTAGTTTTTATTTTAATGATTTTTATTTAGTAGCAAATGTATGTAACAAGGATATTGAACAAGCAGTAAAAAATATAATGCACAATATCATGGAGAATAGATCCGCCGTTTTCGCCAAAACTGATCTAACGAAAATTTGTAATAAAATTGAAGTTCGTGATGAAGCTGTAAAACGTTTGGTAGCAGCGAATCTTCTGCTTGAGGGAAACAATTTTTGGGTTGAACCAAGTCGAGCAAAAGTAGGAAGCAAACGTGTTTCTAAACGTTCGCTACGATACGGATGTTTGAAGTAATTCTTCTTTAATAGAAATTGTTTACCGAACAAAATCATCTCTGTATTCTATTTAACAGGAAAGGTCCTGAATCAGATTCACAAGCATCACTATTTATGTTTATTCAGGCATTACAAGAGAAGGTGATTTATCTTTGATTTTTGAGTAGTTCTTTACGGATATCAATTAACTTAATTTTAGGCAAATATGAGTTATGATAAATATCTAGAAAAATTCTATCCTCAACAAGAAGAAACCATTTTTACTACTAACAATTGGACAATATCGAATGAATTAGTCGAAATATTTAATTCGAATTTCTTCTACGTCAAGCACATCCGGTGGAACGTTCAACGATATGGACCAGTAAATGCAGATACAATGACACAAGTTGATGTCGATAATGCACCAGAAGTTTTGTTTACTCAACCACCAATGCCTAATACAACTGACACAAGAGACGATATTCGAAAAACGATGTCACAACAGATTAAAGAAACAGAAACTACATCTGCAACTACAAGACCTAAACGTAAGGCAGCGTTGCATGATAACTATGAAAATCAATTATATTCACGGGCACGACGGTGCAAAAAACTATCTTAATTCGTTTGTTACTACAAATATAAACAATTCATTTATCCATAAAATTTCTGTTTGAGTTTCATTTGTTTATATACGTTATCATTATCATGATTCAACCGTTCTTATTTTCAGTATTTTACACAGAAATGTTTCATTATAAATTTTTGTTTAAAAATGTTTCCTTTGCATTTATAGATAATCATTTGAGATGAATGCAAATATTTCTTCTTCATCAACACGTTCTTTCGTTGAAGTTACAGACGAAGAACATAGTTTAATATTGATATTGCGTACGATGCAACTGGAAGAAATTATCTGTGTGATCAATTTGAACAAATTTTTCCCCGAAGAAGTTCCAGACAAGCATCGTCATGTGACGAATATCATCAATTTATATTTTAACAAATCATATGAAACTCATACAATTAAAAGTATGATTGATTTCATTTCAATGCAGCCAACATTTACACGAATGTTTCAACAACATTCAGTGAAAGAAATGATTGAAAAATACCAGGCACATAATATTGCCGAATCAGTTAATGTACATGAACTCTACTTACATCCTTTTACTACGAAATGTATTCAGTGTGAGACCATGTTGAAAGAAAGCTATAAACACCGACCGAAGACAGTTATGTCATTGACAAGAAACTATAAAGCATGTAAGTCATGATGCATTTGCTCAAAACCCTAAAAAATGTTGTTTTTGTTCTTAGTAATAGCTACTTGTTTTTGCAAAACGTGTGATATGGAGTATTTTCCTAATTTTTACATACATAAAGGAGTCAAATTCATCACAAATGACTCAATCAAAAATGATCGATTTATTTATTTAAACGGCAATCAAATATTTGAACAAGATCTGCTAGTTGATTTCGAGCAACACCTATTGCAAAATAATGTATCATTTGAAGGATATACAAATGCCTACAATTCGAAAATAGAAATGATAAACAAACAAAAACGATCCTATTTATTTTCTACTACAGAAAGCAATTCAAAGTGAGATGCCTCATATTCACTTCGAAGAAGCAGAACTTGCTCACTCTTATGTTTTTTAAGTGTTGTTTTAAATGACAGATACTTTCAAATGGTGTGGCTGTTAGTTAATGTTGTTAAGTTTTTATTTATGACCACAAATAATAAAATAATCGAAATACCAATGTCAGTTCGAGATGTCGATGAATGCAGTCCATATTTTTTGACTATCAAAGACGATTTGTACAAGCATTTTGTCGGATTTTGGACAAATCATCAACGTTTTACCAAAAGATGCGACCCTGACACATGCTCAAAAGTATTTATAGTCGATGGTCACCAGAAAGCCAGTAGATTAATCTGTCAATTCAAGAACGTTTTCGATTCAACAATACCTGAATTAGGACCAGTCCAAGTCGGTTGCTTATTTTCTCCGTTAAGAAAAGGTATATTTTTAACACGAAAAAAAGATAAAATTTCTTTTATTATTGAGTTTCTTTCGATTTCTCAGATTGTTGTGATTGTTGAGTTGCATTTGATGCTCGGATTGTTTCGATTGTTGAATCGTATTGAATGTTCGGATTGTTGTAATTGTTGAGTTGCATTTGATGTTCGGATTGTTGTGATTGTTGAGTTCCATTGAATGCTTGGATTGTTTCGATTGTTGAGTTACATTTGATGTTCGGATTGTTTCGATTGTTTCGATTGTTGAGTTGCATTGAATGTTCGGATTGTTGTAATTGTTGAATCGTATTGAATGCTTGGTTTCTCAGGTTCTCAGTTGCTTTTATTATGAATGATTTTATATTCATGCATTTTTAACTACTGGAGTTTTCTCCCTCTTTTGATTTGTGCTTTTGATCATAGGTGCCAATGTTGATAATCGTTTCTGTGCTTATCATCAGCCAGCAATATCGAAATCGAAAAATAATTTAGTAACTTTACCAAAAGAAACAGCAGAAAGTAAAGAAGAAAGATTAGATAAGTTGGCTTTGGCAGAATATATAGACAAAGATGGTCAATATGATAACAGATTATGTAATGTGTTTCGTTCCGGTATCAACAATAAATGCAAAATCAGCAGTTACGGGTTTCTCGCAACATTTTTAAGCTGTAGCGTTATAGTTGGCTTTACGGAGCAGCCTTGTTCAGAAGGAAGTAAGTGAAAGATGAATATAATTTTACTTTTAATACTCTAAAATTATTTTTTAACAAAAAATAGTGCGCCGAATTCTTCATCACATATTGACTATACTTCGATACGGCCAACTGCCTGGAGCAATGTGTTATGATTGTGCATGCACATTGAAATTGTTTATCAACAAACATTTTACTTCAGATAGCTTAAAAGCCACTGCTTTTACACAATTTCTCACATCATTAACAATGGCAATTGATCGTTTTCATGTGAAAAATCATACAAGAGCAATGTGTAAAACAGTGATGAAACCAGACCATTTCTCCCATAATGATATCTATAGCTCCATTAATACTCAGGTAGCAGAACAAATGTTCTCATATTTGTCACAATTTAAGAATTCATTCAAAGGATATCATTATCCAAAATCGACTATCTTTTTTACTGTGCTTTTTCATTTAAAAAATTGTAAAACCACTGGTATCAGCCCATATGATCAAAATGTTTGAAGATTTTCATAATAAAGATTTTTTATCGATAATTTTTTTGTTTTATCTTCGTTTCGTTTGTTCAAAGTAAGTATATCATAATTACTAACTATGCATTCACGTTTGATTACTACTCTTTCGTTTCTAATGAATATTGCTAACTAATGGTAAATTTCTGATTTCTGGTTCTCCATTTCGAATGAATACTCTTAACCAAAAGTAAATTTCTGATTTCTGATTTCTGGTTCTCCATTTCTAATGAATACTCTTAACCAAAAGTAAATTTCTGATTTCTGATTTCTGCCAAATGTTAAATAATGAAGATAGAAACATTACTAGAAATAATTTCAGCAATGAATTTTAACATATGCTTGGGAATTTTAGAAAATTTTCCTTCATCACTCCAAAATTGGATAAATTTTAAAATTGAAATTTTTTCAAAATTTGGCATGCATATTTCAAAATTAGTTCCAATTTGATATTTGTCATGGTATGCTTCAGCTTATTTATCTGATGAAGATTATCACTTTCGTTATGTAAAGCACCGCAATAATCAGCGATTTGTAACGGTTTTCGGGGACCACTGTGGGAAAGATCGCGATATAATGTGGTTTGACGTCAACTTTTTTTCCGTGGGAGCGTAACGGTCAATAGCCGTTATAATTACCATACTTTCGTTGTGGTTGATTCGTAAGTTAGACATTCAATTAGAAGAAATTTGTTTTCTTATATTTAATATTTCATTAGTATGATTAAATCCGATACGATAAAGTATTATACATTCGTCAGTGTAGGCTGATATCATTGTGATCGTTCGGAACTCAACGTTCAAATAACCAATCATTCTAGAACGACGATGTACCACGGTTTTCCTTAATTTTTTTATGGGTATAAATATATTTGAGGGTAAAGATGAACTGTGAGACTTTGAGTGATAGTCCGAAAGTTTTGCCTGAACTCCTTGAAATCTGGAATTCATATAAAATCCAAAGAATCCAAGGAATTAAATTTGCATTAATCAAAGCTTTTTTTACGATTCAGAAGTCAAGGAACTCACACCGTTCTTAATTGTAGGCATTACATAAAGTGAGGATGCTTAAAGAAGAAAGCATAGTATATTGAAACCCTAGTGCAGGTTCTTTGGCTTCCATGAATTCCGTGGATTTCTCGCGTTCCTTATTAGTCTCGCTGTTATAAAAGGCTTTTATGATTGTAAAGATTCCTCAAGGGTTCAGAATTCATGACATTCGGACAGGTTTTTAACTTATCGATATTAATGAGTAATAATTGTATAATTACGAATTTTAGAAATGACAAATCACTATCGTTCTATTGGAGCGAGACAGGATATTCGTTCGATTTCGTTGGACAGAACAAACCGATATCACATGGCAACATACAATTACAGTTATCTGATCGATTTTTCTATGGATCCTGTCGAATTCGGTTTCTGGTGTGATGATTCTAGATTCCAAAGAGAATTCAAGGAACTCGGCGCATTTAACAAATATTTCGAAAGATTAATCGATAACCGCGATGCCTATACTTTTCCTAATGTCTGGGATGGATATTATCGAATCACACTTGTTCAATTCGAAACCAGCGACGATCCAGATCAGTTGAAAAAGAAATTAAATAAGCTTTCTTTGCCAAATGATGTTAATACTACAGTGTCAGGAGCTCTTTTTCGAAGTGTGAAACTTGATGTTAATAACACGCGTTCTTATCGACTTCCCAACGATTTTTGCAAAGAACCTATAGCATTATATATGTCTGCTTCGCAGGAGCTTCAATTTGAGTCTATTCTTCGCAAGTTAAAAGGTCAGATTGATTACACAAGATGGAAATCAACGTCTCGCGAGGATCTACATATGAATATTCGCTTATATAGAGATACTCCGAGAATTGATAATGTAATGACGTGGAATTGGGAACGAGCTTGTGAATTGGGAATCCCAGAGAAGGTGTCTCAGTACCCAATTGAAATTTTTCATTCAAGACTCGAAATTATTTTGAATCGGTCAGACTGTAAGGGATTATATAAGAAAGGAAGAGGTTCTCAATGGTGGTCAGGAGTTACTGAACTCAATAGGCAATGTTCCGGATGTAAAGCTCCTGTAGGAAACCAACAAGAGTGGACTGGTGTATGCTGTGCATGCAATGAATACGAACGAATCAAGCCAGTCTGGTCTCTCCTGTTTTCGGGCACGGTAAATATTATTTTACGTTGACAGATATGCACTATCATATCGTACCTAAAATCCTTAAAATTATACTGAAGTAATTGCGCTATAGATTTAACAAAATTTTAAATTCTTTACAGAACACAGAGACCTTTTTAAGTATCGATCTTCGAACTTAACCCTTTACCCCCGACAGCAGTTCCAGAAGGGCCAGGAGGATAATGAATACTAGAAAAAAAACTGTTTTCTATCCTCATATATATTCTGTGAAGAAAAGGAAAAAAAGTCACGCCCTTATAGAATAGCATAATGTCCACACCTGTGGACATCAGGGGGGAACGACTCAAATTCAAGCAAATTTTATCAATTTATTTTTCATGTTTTTTTGAGATCTTATGTGATATTTCGTATTATTTATAGAAATTGTAAAGCGTAGAAATATCATAAGTAACTTAATGTTGAATTTTATTCATAAAAAAAGTCAAACAGCTGGATTATACGATAGATATCAAGATGACTTAGCCTTCAGTATGATACTGTGTGAAACAATTTTTTTCTGGTGCCAAACATAAATGCACCTGACATTTGGAGCATGACCATCGTGTTTTTTTCTTACAAGCTTCATTTTTACATCTACTTGCATTTTTTGCAGGAATAAAATGCGGTAAATGATTTTTTCCATCGAGACGTAAAGACTTATATATATACTATTCTTACGAGGAATAAACCTATACATATATGAAAGAAAAGGAAAAATCCTACATATATGATTGATATGTAAACGAATGAAAGGAAAATACCTCTTTCAAATACTCTACTAAGTTTTCAAAAGAAAAATTCAAGACATTCGCACCCAGATGTTTGACCATCAAATAAAAATGCGCATGATTTTCTAATCAAACTTATTGGTTATTGAGATAAAGTCTTTTCGTCAACCATAGCACACCTGTTTTTGACAAAAGTGTGATCAAATATTGAAAAATCAGTTCCTATTTAATAGTTTTCAAATAATATTCATGACGAAAAAAATAGGTTATTTCATGCCACTCCCCCCGAATGTCCACGCATGTGGACATTTGAAGATTTAAGGTTTTTTAAAGTACATGGTGTAGTTCAGGGGCATATAGCATATAATTAGCAGTTTTCAGAATACAAAAATATTTCGAGCTTCAGTTAGAGCATAGAGAAGAAGGAAAAGGAGTACGTTGTTTGGATAGGCCATAGATCATGTTCGAAAAAAATGACTAAGAGTTAATTGAAACAAATTGTTTTTTCCATGAATACAAAGCTTAGGAGGCATGCTAACATTATCATATAGTAAAGTTCAAATCATATCATTGGATGAGTAGTGACATCGTTTTTGCTGATGTCCACAGGTGTGGACATCCGGAGGTAAAGGGTTAAATAAAAAGCATTTGTCTGAAAAAGATTGTTATTACTGTTTATTTTAGGCGACAGAATCCAAGGAAGTTGCCAGCAAAGTAACAGAATCAGATGATTTGACAGAATACGGTAGCAGCTATAACAGCTTTACAAGTCGATATGAGTTGTGGAAAAAGCAAAATATTTTTGATGATACTCTCACTGTGGCAGTGTCAAGCAATATACCAACATTATTACCAAAATTATTACAACAGAATTTCTGTCCCGATTTATTTTTTGTTCAGCACTTAGCTGGAGGTGAAAATAATATGAATAAAATTCCAAAAGTAACCAGCAATGGAAGAACTTATATTTATCACGAACTAGCGACTCAAATGGGATTCTATTATGATTCAGAAAAAGTTGAACCGATAGCACTTATCGATACTAGTGATTTAATGGCAGTGCCTCCCGATACGAGTTCCGAATTCTTCAGTCAAGTCTATTCTGTTTTATTCAGACGAAAACACGCAAAGCAAGCGGAAAACCAAGCTATGATAAACGATGATCATTCGGCTGCGTACTCTTTTATTGCAATGTCGTGTCATATGCCTATTGCTTATCTTGAAAAATTCAAAAATGAAGTCTACGATTCCTTTTGGAAATGCTGCTCTCAAATTCACCGGAAAATTCAATCATTATCAGCTGATTTATTGCCAATGGTCATTGTCATGCATGGAAACACAAATATATGGGAAAACAACCACAATATATCCAAAACATGGATATGTTGCAGTAACGAAGCTACACGAGATAACTCGTTGTATTACCGTAGCTGTGATGTATACCCAGAAATAGTTATAGATCAGCTTCACTACTATGATCTTTATTCAAAAGAGAACTACAGTGAAGATCAATGGAAACAGCATAAAATAAGTTGTATTCCGCAAGAAATTGATTCGACAAAAGTTACAAATAAAGCATTGAGCACAGGTTTTATAGGTGTGAAGTTTAAGGATTAAAATTTTGCTCTTACTTTTTATGAATACAAGACTATGTTTTCGAAATAAAGTGATAAAACTCTATTACTTTAAAAGTCAATATGGCTTAATAATTCCAATTAGCACTGTTTGTTTTAGATTATAAAATATTCTTAACTATATTGCGTTTGCAATAACTTTCAAGGTTAAATTCGATCAACAGGTAACTTATGTTTTGACGTATCTATCTTTAATTTACTTCAGGGCGGAAACAACTAAGACTTCGCGTTTGAAGTCTGCTGTTTCCCCTTTAGGTTACTTTTTCAAGATTTCTTTCAAGATAGGGAGAAGTATACAAATGCCTCACTGATAAAGAAAGAAAAAATCGAGTAAAATGAGTATGATTCTGGAAAAAAAGATTTTTGTACAGGTAGTCTTTTGAGGATTCTCACTCTTTATTATTAGGTTCATCTTATGCACTGATTCAGCAGTTTGTGACTTCTTGAACCTCTCTAAAGTCACAAAAATATGGAACTTATAAAGAGCGATTTCCATTGATTTAGTTAGTTTTTGAGATTGAAATACTTCTGAATGTACAATAATAATAAATAATCTATTAATGCGTATGTCATTCAATAGATTGTTATAGATATATGATGACAAGGTCTATGTGGCAATAATAATAGATATTTTAAGTTTCTCAAATGGTTTTAGTTTAAAAATATTTAATATTTCAGATGAGTAGACAAATCGAAAAAACTATGGACAATAGATCACTGAAAGTGCACATTGAGAATAGTTCATTTAATCCTAATCGGGGATTAATAGAGACTGAACTGATACGTGAAAGATTGTATAAATCGATACTTAATGAAGTAAAAGCATGGCTATATAGTCGTCAAGAAAAACTTCCGTGGACTGAACTACAAATTTCACATATTCTCTTACGTTATATATTTAACAAAAAGGCAACTGTATCTGGGCTGACAGATGATCCTGTATTTATCAGTAATTTTTCTTCAATTGCACGACAACAGCTTCATAACGATTTGAAATCTGTGAAATTGAATGGTGCCAGAGATTTGGCTGAGTTGATTGATGAGCAATTTAGACGTGCGGCGTTTGAAATAAACACAAGAGAGATACCAGCGGATGCACCTGTGACCTTGTCGGTAAATGCAAAAGGTAGCACATTGACCTATCGCGATCGGATGCAAAGAGATTTTTCTCAGCTAGCTCTACAATACGGAACCACCCATTATCGTGCTGCTTATGCACTTGGAATTCGCTACTCTTACCTGCGTTTGGCGGCGCATGGGCTCGCACGAATGTACAAAGAGGAAACAGGGCGGAAAGCAGATGATCGAAAGGCCTGCGAATGTTTTGCTTCAGCTTTCAATCACTACTTTGATCGATATTACTCTGCGTTTCCGGATCTGGAAACATGCTTCGGTTCGAGCGGTTCTTTTTTTAATGCGAACTGGAAAGGAGAACCACAAGATATGACATATTACATCAACCCACCGTTTGATGATACTCTAATTGAATTGTGTGTAGATCGTGTTCTCGACATAATAGAGCGAAATTTAGTTTCAGAAGCTCGTTTTATTTTTACCGTACCTGGAACTTGGAAAGATTTCCCGGCTCTTCAAAAGCTAAAACAAAGCTCTTGGACTACGAAAACAAAAGATTATCCGAAAGGTCAATTACCTTTTATTGACTATATGTCAAACGAAGAATGCCGTACTATTTATCCGACAGACATTTGCGAGATTACTATAGAAAATACTCACGAAGACGAATTCTATTAAATCTTCAATTAACGACACATTTGCCGATAAATCAACTGTCAATCCATGCGATCGTTAACCGAACTGTTCTAACAAAGACTTTGAACTGAATTATTTTTTCATGAGTCTGCTGAAAATTGTGTTTGACTCCGAATAATCAGCTTTCTTTACAGAAATCCTTATAAAAATATTTTCATAAAAGTCCAGTAAGATGTTTTATTAACAGAGGCTTGATGGTAGTGTGGCCCAACGATATTGCGTTCGTTGGAAACTATTTTCTTTCGTCTTCAATATGCTATATGAAAGATCGCAGTACTTGTATACAGGAACCAAAATAGTTGTGAGATAGGAATCACAGTATAACACAACGAATTTGGGCATCATACCCTATGTTTTTTTATACTGATTTAAAAGCTGCCAACAACGGCTTCAACTTACAATATGCTCATAGTAAAAATCACAAGTAACGCGAATCATGGGTTTTGCCTGAGCTTCGACTGTTGTCATTGAATGTCAGTGATCATTCAATTTTTCTCTTTGATTTAGAAAGTATAGGTTTTGTCTGTCACAGAGAATGCTTTACTAGGAATATCTATACGTTTTTAACTAAAGATTGGAGCAATAGTTAAAGTAATAACATTGATTGTGAAAGATGTAGAGATCTTTCAAGAACGTTTTGACATAGAAATGTGATGCAACACGTAAGATATTCTTATCTCAAAGTCATTTATATTTTTCTCTAATCTGTCCAATCAATTGTCCAGCAATTCCATTCTATTTCAAAATCGGTGTGCATGTTTCGATTTCCCGCTGTGAATTACTTGTCTGACAAAACAAACTTTGTATATAATCGTCGTCCTTGTATTACACTGGTTTTCACTTTAGACAATAAATGAGGGTATGTCAAAGTTATTGAATTTACGGTCATAATCTTAATTCAATACTCTCGCATTCATTCGATAGTCGAACAAGATATAGATCGGCTGTTATTTCTCTTTCTCCTCTACATACATAACTCTTTTTTCTTCACGTGTTTAAGTCACGTGTGGAATTTTTTTTTTCCTTCTTTTTCTGCTCACTAGTTTCTAAAACATGAGCAGAACTAAAAGATTATCTGCAGGCAATATTGGCGTGGTGAAACCAGCCTACAACGGCGCTCATTCATCTGCCAGTAGAAAACGTGCTGTTACGATCCCACCGGAAGATGAGGCATCGACACAATCACCAAAACGAAATAGAAGTGAATCCAATGATCAAAGTGACCGATTAGGACCTCATCCAATATCCAACGACAATCAAACTTATAGAACACCAACTCGTGGTCAAACCACAACAACCTCAAACTCTTACTTCAACAAAGGACTAGAGTTAAAAGAAAAACCGGATGACTCATCGAACAAAAGACAAACTCGTGATTTATCCAATCAAAAATTTCCTCCATTTCGTTTATTGTTAGATGACTCAGATGGTCATCGCCCTACGGAATTAAGTATTATCAAGGAGATCAACAAATTCACACGATTAAACTGCACTTATGGACGTTTTACGAAATCAAACGACGATAAAACCTCCTTTCTCTTATATGCCTCCTCGATAACCCAATTTGAATTCTTATTAAAAAAAGAAAATTGGCCAAACAACATCAACAATAATTCGTATACATTGGAACTTCCTAATAGAACACCTGCCTCTTACTCATTAATAGTTCGTAATGTTCCTCCACAGTGGGATGTTGAATCATTTGGTAACGAACTTAAACTACAATATCCAACGATCATCCGGACAGTTCGTCTTTTCAGAAACGGTGGTATACCTCTGGCCAAAGTTAGACTCGACTTCTCGTCACACGATGCTGTTGCTGAATTACTCCTAGCAAAACGTATGCTAGTCGACGACTGTAATTTAGCTTTTCCAATCGAGCCGTATGTACTACCCACAAAAGTTCTTCGTTGCTATAATTGTCAAGCTCTTGGTGATCATGTGTCAGCACATTGTCCGGTCAAGGACGACCCAATTTGTTTTAGATGCGCACAGCACCATCCATACAATCCAAAATGCGAAAACCGAAATAAATGTATACATTGTGAAGGCGAACATATGGCAGGAAATCCGAGTTGTCCAGTTAAACTGGCTAAACGAAAAGAATTGAACCTCCTTCGAATGTCTTCAAAGTCTTCAAACAAACCAAATCAAGAATCAACGAATGAATATGCAAATAAGACGACGAAACAAACTTTTGTTCCTGCTTGGCAAACGGCTCAAGGTGTTAGACTATTTTCAACTGACTTTTTAACCTCGAATATGTCTGAAAATCACCGAAGTTCAATAAACAATGCACCATCGGACAACGAGTTGTCAATCAATATCATAGCTAAACTCGATAATATCAACTGCACGATGCAGGACATCAAATCTCAGCAAGTCTTACTAGAAACTAAGATCGAAAAATGGAATGATAGGATTACGAACAATCAAAATGAAATTCACCTCATCTACAGATGTTTACGTGATTCGGTAATCCCAACTGTTCTCGACATTATCAAAATTGTATCCGTAGATGCCAAACAAACAAACAAGCACAATCTAACGCGAGTGAAAGGGAAATTGGAAGAATGCTTCAATAACTTATCGCGTCTTTTCCCCGCTCACGATCACTCACAAAACGATACTCATCCACAAGCTGCAAATCCAAACGATGTATTCACTCACACCGAATATAAATCATGAACTCAAATGCTCGTGTATTTATTCCTAAAGAGACAAATTCTCGTATGATTAATCTGCCAAATTTATCTTCTTATCAAAGAAAATTGTTCCAGAATATAATTTTGGAATGGGAGCGTGCTCCCACATTAAATTCATTACTTAGCAGTTGGGAGAAAAACAAATTATCATTACTTGAAAAGACAAAAATTAAAGATGATCTACAGGTTTTATTTTTAAATATTAATAGCCTTAAAAAGTACATACATGAATTATTTGCTCTACTTGAACCGATTAATGTCCCAATTATTATTCTAAACGGAATTAGACATCACGTTCGTTCGTTACAAAAGTTCAAATCGCATTTCTCAAACTTTCAAGTCTTTACTCAACTAGGCACAAATTCATTCGGTGGAGTTTTAATTGCTGTACATCGTTCCATTCAAGCTCGAAGAGTTTCGTCTTTCGACATTTACAAAAATATGATTGTGCTCGAAATCGGTGAGGGTATAGACAAAATCCAACTTGTTACGATTTACTCTCCTCCGCACGAAAGTCTCCCGATTAGCTTATTCAATGAAATTATTCACAGAAACCCGAACTCGTTTATCTTGGGTGATCTAAATGCTAAAGACAAATCTTGGTCGCTTTCAACAGACAATCCAAAAGGTCGAGTTTTGTTTAATTGGATGGAGGATAATCAATTTCAAATCGTTAACAAGTTTATTCCGACCTCAACTCCTTCAGATGCCACAATCGATGTTATAATCATCCCAAATAGTTCTATCATCGGATCTTTCGCTGTTCTACAGAACATTGGAAGCGATCATCTGCCAATTATTTGGTCTTCTAATATTCAGGCGCACGTCAGAAACAAGCTTACACCGATTAAACGTACATATTGGACCATCTATGAATTATTCCTCTCTTTTTCCTCGCCTTACTGGGATAATCTATCAATCTATATGCGTGACAAGGTAGAGTTTTTCTGCCTCTACGAACGTTTTATTGCTTTATTAGCTGCTCGAGTTACAACAATTGCGTTTAATTCTTCATATAAACCTTCAATCCCGGTCGAAATAATCAATCTTATTAAAGCCAAACATAATTTACATCAATTAGTAAGAAGAACAAAACACCCGAGATTCATATTAGAATTCAATCAAATTTCGAAATTGATAAAAAAATCGATTTACATTCACAAGAAAAATTGCTGGCACAACTATTGTAAATCTCTTACTTCCTTGGACGTTAGAATGTTCTGGAAGAAGATGAAATGCCATTACAAATCTTTATCTTCACCAATTGACGGTTTTCGTATCAA
>Ga0209930_1003656_pt1 | contig 14961 bp, 28 predicted proteins | sample ThiBiot_500_biof_2_FD_183948 | JGI IMG/M metagenome (GOLD analysis project Ga0209930, IMG submission 183948) | Wastewater bioreactor microbial communities from Cape Town, South Africa - Thiocy_cont_500_biof (SPAdes) | ecosystem: Engineered > Bioreactor > Thiocyanate-remediating >... | reverse complement strand
GGATGTAGAATTCATCGTTGGGGTTCCTTTCGCCTGGCGGGCGTTGGGGGTCCTATCACCGGCTTCCCAGGGGCGGACAGGCCCCTGGGAAGCCCTTCCCGTCGACGAACACGCGTCGGCGGCGGGGTCACCTCAGATTACACCGGCACCGTAGAACGGCCGTCTTCCGACGAGCGCGCGACGGGGCTCGCGTGAATATAGATGTCCACGCGGGCCCGCGAACCGGCCTCCCTCCCTGTGGGGTGGGTGGCGTCCGAGCACTGATCCCGTTTCCTGATGTCGACCGAGGCTCTGTTGAGGGGCTTGCGGCCGAAATCGCCCACACCCCCAGCTAATTATCGACGTTTGATCGAGGAGACTTGAGTCTCTCTCGATTCCTCGCCTTGCTAAGGATGCGCGCGCCAAACGATCAAGGAGGCGCGAAAGTGGCCCATCTCCGGCAGACGCGTCAGGCGCAGGCGTCAGAGACGTTGAATCCGGCCGATTATGCGACCCCTGCTATTTGACTTGCCTGACAGCGTAGCGGCTTCTGGGAAAGCCGCGGAAGGTGGCGTCTAGGGCCGCCATCTAGGAAATAGGACGCTCTAAGGCTTCTTACAGGAGATTCCAGGAATCTTGCCCTGAATTCCGCCTGAGCGTTCCAGCGAGCATCGGCGACCGGGCCGAATGCTGACCCGTGGTTCGCTTTCGCCCTCATCGTCGAGGGACGATCGCCCGGTTGACCGCGTGCATGGCGACAGCGAGAATCGGCCCCGCGTTCCACGCATGTTTCACGGAACGGAGGGTTGAGATGAAACCTGAGGACGAAACGCTCAGGGCGATCGAGGCGGCGATTCTTGAACTGACCAACGCCCTGCGGCCGGTGCCGGTCAAAGATCTGGTGAAGAACGCCAGCCGCCATTTCATCGATCGGTACAACGAACTTCTGGAGGTCGCGGAGAAGGCGGTCCCGGACCTGCAACCCTTCCAATGGCCCAAGACGATCCCGTCCCGCGCCATCGAAGCCCAGGCGACCTATGTCGAGCTTCAAGGGTATCTCGGGACCATCCTCGGCAACGTGAGAAAGGCCCTCGGCCTGCCGAGGTACGGGGGCTTTTGACCTCTCCCGCCCTTGCCCAACCCTCGCGAGAATTCGGGCGGACAGGCGATAACGCTGGCAGGCGGCGAGCCTAGAGGTCCAGGTCGGAGTGGGTTCCGGTCCTGAAGAGCAGCAGCTGGTCGGCGGTGCGTTTGTAGATCAACACCCAATCCGGCTCGACATGGCAGTCCCGATACCCTTCCAGGTTGCCCGTCAGCCCATGATCGACGTGTTTGGCCGCTAGGGGGCGATGGGCCTTAAGGGCGTCGATCACTGCCGCGATCTTGTTCAGGTCTTTGCCCCGCGCCTTCATTCGCTCCAGGTCACGCTTGAATCGGCTTCCCGGTACGACCGTCAAGTCGGCGCGGGGTGCCTCGGGGACGGGAGGCGCTTCGGCCTTCGGCCGCGATTTGCGTTTCGCCTTCGATCGCCGCTTGTCAGGCATGCGTCAAAGGCCCATGTCGGCGAACATCTCAGCGGCATCCTTGTACCGTGAGACCCCTATCCCGGCCTCGGTGTCGCGGATGGCCTGCATGGTTTCTTCGTTGAAACGAGGTTCGTCGGGGAGCGGCCGGGCGGCCCTGGCGAAACGTGCCTCGACCTTGGCTTCCATGGCCTTCGCGAGTGCATAGGCGTAGGGATTCAGGGTCGGCCGGCGAATCGGGAAGGATGCCGTATGGACGCTGGACGCCACCCGGAACTTCCGCTTGCGGGGTCGGCTCCGGCGGCGGGAACGGGCCTGTTCTCGCATTTGCGCCATCGCGTAGACGTGCAGTTCCTCGACGAGGTCCGGGGGCATGATGGCGACCGCCTTGTCCAGCCAAGCAGCGAAGTTTGGGGATTTGAGGGTTGTAGCCATAGTTCGATGGTACATAGGGCCTACCTCCCTGGGAACTCGACTGACTCTATTAGAGTCAAAACCGCTTCGCCCGGCGAGCACATCCCACGTCCTACGGAACCCCGCTGCCCCTGGCCCGCCCATGCGGCTGGAGTCAGTCCGCAGGAGTTTCATCGTCCCCGGCCCCCTGCTCTCCTCCTCCACGGTCCGACACGACATACCGGCGAAGATGCGTGTTGATGAGTTCTTCGATCAACTCGGATCGATCCTTCCGCATCATCGCACAGTGAATGTTTAAGCGTTGATCGGCCTCGATGCTCAGATGTATCGTAGCTTTAACCTTCGATGATGCTGGCCGGCTTTCGGGCTTGCCGCTTTGCCGCTTTCGCAATTTGCCGCTGGATGGCTTCGCTGCTTCGTTCATTTGTACGTATTCCGGTTTCGCCTGCAAAACGCTTTGCCGTTTTGCCTGTCATCCTCCATATCGCCTTTGCGCATAATCGGTAAAAGCAGATATCAGCTTTAACCTAAGCAGCCTATCAAGTACCTATATACCTAGCCACTTAGATACCTAACAAGCCCGATACTTTCGTCTTCCGATGCCTAGGTACTCAGGTACTCGACTCAAGCCATTGATTGAGAAGGGTTTCCACGAGCTCACTGAAATCGCGGCCTGCGTCTTCGTCGTCCAAGGCTCGATTCACACGCTTTCGCGTGGTCCTGAGGAGATAAACCGAGCATTGAACGTACTTTGGATCGCTGCTCTTGCCGCCTCTCCCCTTGGGAGCTGGGGGCGACTCCACCGGGGCAGGGGAGGGGGGAGGGGCCTGAAGAGGGGCGGACTCCTCAGAGATGGTTTCCTTCCCACGCTTCGCGTCCAGGATGTTCTTGAGCGACGCGGCCGGGTCGAATTTCTTGCTCATCGCGTCCCGCCCTCGACGTAGCCCCTCAGTTCATCGCCCACAGCGACGTAATCCCACCATCCGAGATTCGCGCGGGGATCGCGGACGTCCGAAACGATGACGCCCTGAGTCCCGGCGACCTTGAACGCTTTCAGGTTCCGGACCGTAGCGTCGAAGACGGGGAGCCCTTGGGAGGCCAAAGCGTCTCGGGCGATCTCTCCATCCCGGGCCGGCTTCGGCGGGGCCATCGTGACCAGGATTCGATACTTCATCGCGTCGATCTTCTTGAGCGCGGCGACCGTCAGCATGAGCGCGTCGAACGACAGGCCGTCCGCCGTAGTGGGGATGACGAGCATGTCGCATCCGTCCGCCAGGACCCGCAAGACGTCGGGGTCGGGGCGGGCGGCCGTGTCGAACACGAGATGCTCGTAGGCCCTCGCCACCTTCGCCGTCATCGCTTCGTCGGCGACGTCGAAGGGCAGGGAGCCCCGCGCCGACCAGGCCGTGGACGAGCGGTTGGGATCGCCGTCGATTAGGACGGTCGTGTCGAGCTTGCGGAGATACGCGGCCAGGTGGACGGCGGTCGTCGTCTTGCCGACGCCTCCCTTGAAACTGGCGACCGTGACGATAATCGGGCCCTCCCCGTACCTGGACGTCCAGGTACGCAGTTGCTCATGGACCTGGACTCGCGGACGGCGAACGGTCCGGATATCCGGGTACTTGGATACCTGGCGGTCTGAGTACCAGACGGCTGACGTTCAAGCAACGTCGACCGGGGTCAATCCCGGCGATCCGCCCGTCCGTGCCGTCTCCGGACCTCAGCGAGCTGCTGGGCCAGTCGCTTCGGCCCGACTCGACGACGTCCCAGGTTCTCGGCCTTCAACCCCTCGGCGAGCCCTCGCGTCATCCGGGCCACCATCGCCATGACGTCGTCCGGCGGGACCGCCGGGGCGGGGGAGTAGCTGCGTGGCGCGTTCGGGGCGGCCGAAGGCTTGGGGGCGGACATCGAAGGCGACTGGACGACCGTCCGAGACGTCGGGCGGGACTCCACGCGCCGAGGCGTCTCGGGGAAGGCCCCTGGCTTGGCCGTGGCGGGGCGATCGGCGACCGGGGCGGGGATCGGCGGGGCCGGGGCCGCCGGCTCGTCCTGGGAAGCCCTGGCGGGTTCCGCCGGTGCGGGGGAGGGGGCCGGTTTCCCGGCCGACCGGGCGGCGACTTCCTCGCGACCCTTGGCGATCATGGCCCGCAGGAACGCGGCCGGGCCGAGGGTTGCGAACAGGGCGGCGGCTTCCGGATCGTCTTCCCCCCCCTGAGAGGAGAGGATCGGGCCCGTCTGGTCCACGCTCTGATGGGGGCTCTGGTTAGTGCCACACGGCTGTTGAACCCCCTTCAACGCCGGTGTTGAACCCCTTCCACGTTCCTGTTGAACGCACGGACGTTCAGTTAAACATCCCTGTTGAACCCCATCCCAGGTCACCAGGATGCCGGAGCGGATCCGGCCGCCGTGGCTCAATTCGCGACGGACCAGGCCGGCGGCTTCGAGGGCGACCAGGGCGCGGCCGATCGTCATGGCGCAGCATCCCAGGATGCGGGCCATGGTCCCGTTGGACAGCCGGCAGCGGCCGCCGCGGAGGCGGGCGTTGTCCAGGACAAGCCCGAAGACGTCGCGCGCCGTCCTGGGGAGCTTCATTTCATCCAAGGCCAGGGGATCGGCCCGGAAGGCGAAGGAGATTTGACGGGGAGCCGAGCGGGGGTCCGGGTTGACTTCCTGAGCGCGTACGCCGATCATGGCTTCTACCTTTTGAAGCTATCTGCCCTGGCCGGGATTGCGACTCCCGGTCAGGGCTCTTTCGTTTGTGGGTTCAAACTGGCTCCAACGGCTGCGACGGCCGGCAGAGCCGGATATCTTCGCGCGCCATCAGCGGTTCCGCCAGGGGCGCGCCCTCATCACCTGGGCGGCGCTTCCTCCTCGATTCCGATGGACTTCGCGTAGAACGCGGCGGCGCGATCGAGGAAGGCGGCGACGCTAGAGCGGTCACGAGCGGCGGCTTTTCGAAGCCATTCCGCATACTCGCGGCTCATACGGAGCGCCCGAGTCGTCCCACCCGATTTCTTCGGGGCGGGCTTCTTTGCCTTGGCCATCGCAAGTCCTGCCATCGCGCCACCTTCCGTTCGAACAACGACGATCCGTCAAGATAACCAAAGCCTTGCGATCAGACGACATGGTAGACACCGCGCTAGTGGAGCGTCAAATCAATTCGATCTCCATAGTTGACCTCTTGTACGTACAAGGATTAGTCTGTGGATGTCGGTTAGACGTCATGCCGATCTCCAATCCGCCTTTGGCGAGCCCACACCATGACTACTGCGACTGTGACGACCACCAGGAAGGCGACGAAGCCCAAGGCTGCGAAGACGAAGGCGACCCCCCGCGGCTCGAGGAAGGCGGGGAGCGAGGTCCCGACGCCCGTCCCGGGCGATCCCGGCCCGATCCCGGCCGCGAACGGAGTGGAAGGGGAGGGCGGCGCGGCGACGGCGGGCGAATCTCTCGGCCACCTGGGAGAAATCGTCCGTTTCGATTTGACGTGGGGGGAGCTCGACGAATTTCCCATCATCGTGACGGATCGGTCCAACGAAGCGAAGTTGCTCGCGTCCCGCAACTGGCTCAGGAAGTGGGATCGCGTGGAGCTGTCGTTCAAGGGCGTCGTGATCTACATCTGCCCACTCGGCTGGGAGGCCGACGACTTCCTTTGCTGACGGCCCCGGGTTCCCAGGGAAGCGAAGCCTCGCGCAGGCGTCGCGGGTCGAAGGGCCCGGCGACGCCCGTCGCGTTTCGAAGCCACACCCCTGGGAGGCCACGCGGGGGCGGATCCGTAGGGGCCTCTAGAAGCCGCTGAGACGCGACGATGAGGCGGGCGGGCGTTCTCCCTGGGGACGCAGTCGTCGGCCTCCCAGGGGGGATCTGAGGGGCCTGCTACGCGGCCCGCCTGGATCAATTGGACCTGCGGGACGCTCGCGGCGAAGCGAGCAGTGGTCGACCGGGGCAAGTTCGTCGGCCGGACGCCCGAGCATGGGGTCGGAAAGGTCCGTCATAAGGTGCGCATGGAGCCTGTCATGAGCGGCGCATGACGGACCTGATTCCCGGGGAATGATCTGGTCTCCAGGCCCCCCCACAGAGCGGCCATGGGCGACTCGCCCAGGGCCGCTAGAGCTTGTCTGAACTACAGGCGTGTCCGGTGGATGCAACCGGCTTCAGCGCGGCCATACCCGGGGTATGATCCCGTCGCCAGCGCATTCGGGATGAGCGTCATCCAACTTGGATCGCGGGTCGGATTCGGCCCCACGATGCAGCAAACCAGGGGGGCGGATGGCCGGCTCGATACCGTGTCGAGCGAAGGCCGCTACCGACCCAGTCGCACCGGGCAACCGCGGCCGTGGGCGAGTCGATCGGGTTCATGCTAGGGGCGTTGATCGGCTTCCTCATCGCCCGTTGGCTGCTCGGCTGATGGCGAGGCTCATCCCCTATCGTTCGACGGCCGCGGGGAAGCCCAGGAAGGCCCCTACGAAGGCCGCACGGCAAGAGGCGTGGCGTTTCTACTCGTCGGCACGCTGGAAGGGCGTTAGGGCCGTCAAACTGGCCAGGGACCCCGTGTGCGAGCACTGTGCGGCCCGGGACGAGACGACGGCCGCCGTGGACGTGCATCACGTTGAGCCGAGGGCGACCCGGCAGGATTTGGCGTTGGACCTGGATAACCTCGTGTCGCTATGCAAGCAATGCCACACGTTGGAAGAGCTTCGGAGGCGGAAACGGGGGTGATGAAGGTGATGAAGGTGATGAAGGGTCGCTCTAGGGATTACTCACTATTGCGGTTCTCCCAGCGTATGTACACCGCCTCCTGTACATAACCCTCACCAATCTCATTTCTAAATTAATTAAGAGCTTGACCTTCATCACCTTCATCACCTTCATCAGGATCGCCCATGGACGCACGCATCGCATCAAACGTCGAGACGGCCGCGTTGCTCCCGGAAGGGGCGAGCGTCACGTCTAATCAGGCCAAGTTCAGCAACATCGAGCAAGCCCGGGCGGACTATCTCAGGGGCCTGCACTCGATGAATGCGGAGCTTCAAACGGCACTCCGTCGGGCTTGCTTCCTCGGCTCGCGTGAAGCCGCCGCGAAGGTCATAGCGAGACGGTTCTCGCCCGACGAAGTCCGCAAATTGGAGAATCGATCCACATGATTGCATTTCTCGTCATGTTGGGCCGATTCGCCACCCTCGCGGTCGTCGTCCTGGCCTGCCTCATCGTCGCGGGGCCGGAACGCGAGGGGATCAAGCGTGGGAAGGGGATGTGAGAGACCATGAAAGCGTGCGAGATCAACCGTCGTTTCGACCTGCATCGTCCGGCCACGCAGGCGGACGGCAACCGGTGTGATGAGATTCGCGAGGCCATCAAGAGGGCGGCCAGGGTCGTCGTCGACGCAACGCCTCCCAACCGTGAGCAGTCCCTTGCGGTCGGGAAGCTGGAAGAGGCGTTGTTCTTCGCCATCGGGGCCGTGGTCCGGCCTCCCGCGGGAGAGTGAGCCGTGGACCCCGCGACCCTCATCGCACTGTGGATCTTGTTCAAGGGGACGCGAAAGTGACCATGGACGCGAACACGCTGGAAGCCATCAAGGAAGTCTCGTTCTACGCCATGATCGTCCTCGTGTCGTGGGCGTTCTTCTGGGCCGCGAGCAAGTCGAACCGGAAGTGAAGCCATGGCCACGAAATGCATCGTCGCCTTCCTTCTCGGCTGGTTCCTGCGGACGCTCCAGGTCGCTTTGAGGCGGCCCTAGCGAAGTCCCCAGGGGGGTAGGGGTCGGATTCGCTGGGGGATCGAAGGCCCCTCACCGACGTTTTCCCCGCGCGTGTGAAATGCCGAGTTTTTTTTCCGGGCGATTTGGATCATTGACGACACGCCCGCATGGGTGGCCCCCGAGGGGGTCGGGGGGAGGATAGGACGATGGGCAGGAGAGGCCCCAAACCGGCCCCTACGGCCCTGGCTGTGGCGGCCGGCACTCGGGCCAGCCGCATCAACGGCGACGCCCCCGCGGGCCAGGGAGGCGACCCCACCCCCCTGGGTGGAATTTTTTTTTCGCCGGTTTGCCGGGGTTCCCTATTGACGTGGAATACGCAAGTCATATTGCTGTCGTCTTTTGTGATTCAATGTACAATTCATATTAATTCATAGATCAAATCGTGCTTTTGAGAAACTGTTTGCAAAGTTCTGGGCGGTGGCTATTATGTACAAGGTGCCGAGGATCCGCGCGCTTCGACGTCGATCTGTCCGAGCGAAGTAGCGGCCGAAGGCCAGTAATCTACCGGCCCCGAGCGATCAGGGGCCGGGGAGCTATCTACCGCGACATCGCGGGCGACTTTAACGGGGAGTGCGACAATGCCGCCTAATGAGCGGGGGGAGGTTGTGCGCGTCGACGCCGATCGGGCGGACGCGATCCGGTCGGCGATCATCGCCCGATGCGCCGTCCGAGGTATCAGCAACGCGAGCATCGGGCGGATAGTCGGGCTGTCCAGGTCGGGCGTCGGGGTCCGACTGGCGAAGACGACGCCGGACGATTTGAGGCGTCTGGCGGCCGTCGACCTGGGGGACGTCCTCCGGCCGGCGGTCTGATCCCCCTGGGAGGCCCTGCACGGGGCTTCCGGAGAAGGGGCGAGTAAACGGAGCGGTGCGTCTCGCGGACGCTTCCACGGGCCTTCCAGGGCCGTGGGCGACGCCGCGCGCGGTTTCATCAAAGGTTCAGCATCAAGGGAAAGCAGCATGGCGACGTTGAGTTTCGGCGAGTTCTACGGTACGGCGGTCGAGGGTCGTTCCTGGGGCCCTCTTCCGCATCAGGACCCCGGGAATACGAGGAACGGCAGGCATCGATATTCGCTTCTCCGGGCGATCGAGAGCGCCAGCAAGGCCGGGCGGCCTCCGGGGAGAGTGGACGGCCTGGAAGGGGAGGTCGACTCTGAGCTTCGTAGGCGACACCCGAACCGCTCCCCCCGGGGGTTCTGGGTCCCGGTCCTGGGGGATGCGGAGTCGGAGGAACGGGCCCTGGATTCGACGACCGGGGCGGGGGCGGTCAGAACCGTCGTGCCGGACCTCGGGGTCGTCGACGCCTTGCGAGCCCGGACCGTCCTGGGGAGCCTGGGGGCTCGGGTCCTGTCGCTCCCCCGCGATCAGGGCGGCAAGGTGAAGCTCCCTCGCCGTGGGACGGCGGCGGCGGTGGGTTGGACGGCCGAGGGGGCGGGCGCCCCGGAGGCGAACCCGACGACCGACGCCGTGACGCTGACGCCGAAGACGGTGTCGGCGAAGGTGGCCGTCACGAGGAGGCTGCTGAAATCGGCCTTCGAGCGCGACCACGAGCGTCGCGTCCTGGCCGACATCGCGACCGGCATCGGCGTCGAGATCGATCGCGTCGGCCTGGTCGGCGACGGCGTCGGGAAGCCGACGGGCCTGTTGAACACGGGGGGCGTCAACTCCGTGGCGATCGGGGCGAACGGCGGCCCCGCGACGCGGGCCGCATTGGTCGAGTTGGAACGGCTGGTCGGGGCGGCCAACGGCGACGCGCCGGCGGACGTCTCGATGGGCTGGATCGGCTCGCCGAACGTCCGGGCGAAGATGCGGACGATCGCCGACGGGTCGAATTGGCTCTGGTCGGACTTCGAGCGAGTCGTCGGGAAACCGGCCTACGCCACCACGAACGTCCCGAGCAATCTGGCGAAGGGGAGCGGGACGAACCTGTCGCCGCTGCTGTTCGGCAACTGGCGGGATTGCGTCGTGAACCTGTTCACGCCGGTGGACTTGCTGGTGGACCCCTACAGGCAGTCGACGGACGGCGTGATCCAGGTCTCCGCGTTCCAGGACGTCGACGTCGCGTTCCTGCACCTGCTCAGCTTCGGCGTCGTCGGCGACGTCGCCACCGGCTGAACACCATCCGCGACGGGGACGCATCGATGAGCAATCCGGAAGGAGGGCGGGGGGGCGGCACGGCCGCGTCTCGCGGCCCGTTCGTCCTGGTCAAGATCCTCAGGGCGGGCGTCGTCGCCGACGGGTCGGGCGTCGCCTGGCCGGCGGGGGCCCCCGTCTACCTCCGCGAGCGCGACGCCGTGGACGCTTCGATCGTCGGGACGGTGGAGGTCCGGCCGGGCGAGTTGAGCCCCCAGGGCCTCGATTACCTGGCGGGCGAGGGGTCCCGGCCCTACGTCATAGCCGGCCCCAAAGACGAATCCGGGCCGGTCGTCCTGATGGTCGCCAAGCGGGACGGCGTCATGTGCGCCAACCGCTTGATGACGAAGGGCGAAGTCGTCCAGGTGCCGGAGAGGGTGGCCTACGTGCTCCTCAGACGGCACCGATTCAACAGCCCCGACCTGGAGACGGCGGGGGGCTTCACGCTCTCGTCCCGGGAGTTGGAAGCGGCGTGGACGGACCCGAAGCTCGACGCCTTCAACGTCTTCTAACCCCGACGAGCCGGGGACGCCAAGAAATCGAATCACGGAGAATTGATATGTCTGCCACCGTCAAAGTCATCGAGCGCTTCTTTCACTCGGACGGCACGATCGAAGGGCCGGATGAATTCGAGGGCCCGCGGATCAGCGTCAAGGTCGTCCAAGACGGGGCGATCGGCGGCAAGGCCGTGAAGAAAGGCCAGACGATTTCGCTCTGCGAGCGGGACGCCATCCGAGAGATGTGCTGGAACGGGATGGTCGAAATCGACTCGTTCAAGCTCACGCGGATGGGGAGCATCCTCTTGCGCAGCCGAGGTCACGGGTACTACGACGAGCCCGTGGGGAAGCTGGGCGTCATTCCCAAGATCAAAGTCATCGGCACGGAGGACGACGCCTGCGTCGGCCATCGGATCCTGATGAAAGGCGAGGTTCAGGAGCTTCCGGAAGACGTGGTTTGGGGATTGCTCCAAAGTCCGGTCCATGCCCGGTTCAATATCGCCCCGGGGGCCGAATTCACCCTGCCTCCGGAGACGCTCCGCGCCATGGTCGCGGACGTGACGTTCGACGTCAATTACCACTCCTGACCCGATCCACGCCCCCGCCGACCGACGTCGGCGGGGGTTTTCTTTCACGACGACGCATAGAGCTAGTAAATCATGAACACGAAAACTGTAAGGGTCCGAGTATTGGACGCCGAAGCCGTCCGCCAGGGGTTCAGGGACGGCAACTTCATCCAGATCCGCAAAGGGACGGAGTTCGACGCCCATCCCGTCGAAGCCAAGATCCTGTTGGAGTCGGGGGCCGTCGAAGTCGTCGCCGGGGCGGACGACGTCCGCGGCGTGACGTCCCCGCGGCCCTACCGTTCGGGTCGGGAGTTCGCAGCTTCAGTCTGAACTTCGACGCCCCCGTCCCCGCGAAATAGGGCGGGGACGTCTCCCCCCCCCTGGGTGGCACCATGAGCATCGAGTATCGAGACGTATCGGGGCCGGTGGGCTTGCGGGATTCGGGGGGGGCGCCCCCGGTCATCCGCGGCTATGCGGCCGTCTTCGACCAATGGACGACGCTGTACGAGGACGCCCACGTCGTCATCCGGGAGCGCATCCGGCCCGGGGCGTTCGCGAGGGCCATCCGCGAGCGCCAGGACGTCCGGGCCCTGTTCAACCACGACCCGAGATTGCTGCTGGGCCGGACGCTCTCCGGGACCTGCCGGCTTACGGTCGACTCGCACGGCCTGGCCTACGAAGTCGACATGTCGGACACCACCATCGGCCGAGACTGCCTCATCTTCATCCGCCGGCGCGACGTCACTGGGTCGTCCTTCGGGTTCAGGATCCGACCCGGCGGCCAGGCGGTCACGCGCTCGATGGATCGCGGGACGAACCGCCGCCTGATCGAGCGGGACGTGATGGACCTGGACCTATTCGACGTCTCCCCGGTGACGTACCCGGCATACCAGGGGACGGAAGTCGGCGTGAGGCAGGGGCGGGAGCCGTTGGACGCCGCGAGGCTCGCCCGGATGGAGAAACTTCGCCGGGAGATCGACGAAGCGTCGAGAAGCGCCTCATGAACAGCACGAGCGAGTGTGCGGTGGCCTGAGCGACGCTGGAGGCGTCGAGAAACACGAGCGGCCGGGCCCGCCTCGCGAATGGGGCGGCCCGGCCGGATTGTGAGGTTGCACGCCTTCGACATGCGACACTGTTCGACGCCGTCGGATGGTTCCGCGCCGTCACTCCTGGGTGTCGAGATGCAGGGCGTCAGGCCAGATTCTCAACACTCATCTCCAGAGCGACGGACACCAGGACCCAGAGCAGGATGATTATGAAGAACATCATCCTGGCGATGCGACGGCGACGGCGGCGGATGAAACCGGAATCTTCGATGAACTTGTCCGCGAGCCTAAGCAGGATGCAGATCAAGTAACGAATGAACGTAGCAAACATCACTATCTCCTGTTTGCATAGATGTCAACATCTGTTCACTTGTTATTCCGAACTAATCAGCGCGTACTGTGTGCGCCGCGGTCCGGCCTGGGAGGCTGGGCTTAGATTAGCTGTTGATGTCGTCAGTCGGATCGGTCGAGGGGTTGATGTCGTCGGCCGGATCGGTCGAGGGGAGGTAGGCGAGGCAGACGCGAAGGATCCAGAGCACTTCGTTTTCGAGGCGTCTTTTTACGCGACGGACGTGATATCCAGCGATGTCGCAAATGACCTTGGCGGTCTGCACCATGAAGCGAAACCAAGCGACTATGGGTGTCGCTACGAACACCCAATCATGGCAATCCGACGCTCGCTCGGACAACGACTCAATGCAGAACTGGGCGCGGTCTGAAGCGGGGATGAAGAGCAGTAGGGGGCGCCAGGATTTCAGGACCAACTCGTTCGTCCAGACGCGGCAGGTAGGGCGAGTTCGGTCCGCCAATTCTAATCCTTCGGGGCTTCGCTTCCTTACGAGGCGGAGGATGACCAACATCAGCAGACGGGGCACGACGACTAGCAGGAGGATGTAGACCCAGAACTCTTGGGGCAGCTCCATCGCAGGCCTCTCGAATTAGGTGTTGATCAGGGGGGGAACCTCGCGATCATCTCCATCGTCGCTTTCACCTTTGTTGCTCAACTTATCCTTATAACCGTTGCGGCCGCCCTATTTAGCAGGTTAACCCTGCCAGGGCGTCCCTGTCATCACACTATAAGGGACGCCCTGGCATGAGTCAAGAATCGGAATCAATCTCAACTCCGATTTTTCGAGACACGACTAGCATGACGTCATGCGATCTTCAGGTGCCTGCGGGAATTACGATCTTCCGATTGCGATCGTAAAACTCGAAGGCCTTGTTCAAGATCAATTCACCCTCGTGGGTGATGGAGTAGTGGAGCTCGTCCGACGTAGCCCCTCCCGCAAGGGGGCGGGCTTTGACTTCTTTGGTCACGAGGCCGGCCCCTTGCAGCCGGTCCATGAGCTCGTAGAACGACTGGTTCGTCGCATAGAACGACTGCGCCTTGAGACCCCTGCGGATATCCCTCCCCCAGAGCGATCCCTGATCATTCAAGAGTCGCAAGACAACGAACTGCTGGGGTGTCAGTTTCATAAGCCCCTTCCGTGATTCCGCTGGCGGTTGGCTCATCCCCCCTCCATGATCGATCGCTTCATGCTCCATGGCATAGACAGGCACGACCTGCCAGGGGGGACCTTGTACTGTAAATATAAGTGATCTCCGGGGGGAATCAAGCTGCAAAGGGAAATTTAACGGGGACTCGCGTACACCATCGCGATCGCCCAATACATACTAACATATTTGAATTTCAATATTATTGTATTGGATACCGCCGCTTGAATATTTCGGGCCATTGCACATGCTGGCATATTCCGATAATCGGCCCTGAGTTCGCTGGCTGGTCGGGCCTTGGACCGTGCTGGGGGGGGCGGACGATGAAAGCGGCCGACGGACCTTATCTCTACGTGACCCATTCGATGCGACGTGGATGGGGCGGATGGCTCGAATTCCCCGCCGACATGACGGACCATGCGGCCCTCGCCGACGTCGCTGATCGCCTCTGCAGGGACTTCGGAGCCGTCGTCACCGAACGGTATCCGGAGGACGCCGACGACGGGAGTAAGGAGTACTGGCGGCTCCAGGTCGGCGCGGACGAATTGCTGCTGATGAGGAAGCCGCCCGGCGTCGCGGTCGGCCTGTGCGTGGCGTCCGGAGACTTCGGGACGCTCCTCCGGATCTGCCGAGCGTGGGGGATCGAGCGGGCCGTGGGCTGGCGATGGAGGGCGTGGCAGGCGTGGCGTCGGGCGATCAGTCGACGGATTTCCTAGCCGCCGGGAGGGTCCGATAATCGCTCTTATGTCCGGATAAGCGACCGTCGATGGTCGCTTGAGCGAATCCGGGCGGGTTCCCTCCCGCCCGTCGCTGCGACCGGAACCCCGTCCGTCAACCCTCGCCGCGAGGCAGTTCCTTCACCTCGACGACGGTCAGGGCCACCCACACCTGGCTTTGCCCGTGCGTGAACGTCCGAGTCTTCACGAGGCACGACTTGTCGCGGACGCCCACCAAGTCACCGACTTCCGGGATGGCGACTAGGCTCCCGTAGTGGGCGGCCTGGATGATGTCTCCGCTCGTGTTGTTGACGGTGATCGTGTGGTTGACGCTCATGGTGATCCTCGAAGTGCATTCCATCGGGCCTGCCTGACGGCCCGCGTAAGCCGTCGTCATCGGGTAGGATCAGCCGGTGTCCCAGGGGCGTTCCACAGATCGTTCGTGAACTCGGTAGGAAGAGCGGCCCCGCCCCGGAGGTTCGATCGTAGGGCCGTCCTTCGATGGTCAGGATGCGTACCGGATGGCGGCCTCGACGGCGATCCGGACGGCGGTCGGGCCGTAGCGGCAAGCGGCGTCCCAGGCCCAAGGCGGGATCCAAGGGGCCGCGAGGGGCGGCGGGGACGTCGGCTCGAAGGGGGCGGACGCGCCGACGGTGACGACGAGCACGCCCGCCCCCAGGTCGGAAGAGGGCGGCTCGGCAGTAGACGAGGATGTAGAATTCATCGTTGGGGTTCCTTTCGCCTGGCGGGCGTTGGGGGTCCTATCACCGGCTTCCCAGGGGCGGACAGGCCCCTGGGAAGCCCTTCCCGTCGACGAACACGCGTCGGCGGCGGGG
>Ga0209930_1003654_pt1 | contig 14964 bp, 11 predicted proteins | sample ThiBiot_500_biof_2_FD_183948 | JGI IMG/M metagenome (GOLD analysis project Ga0209930, IMG submission 183948) | Wastewater bioreactor microbial communities from Cape Town, South Africa - Thiocy_cont_500_biof (SPAdes) | ecosystem: Engineered > Bioreactor > Thiocyanate-remediating >... | reverse complement strand
AGAGTGGATAGCGTTTAGAGTCTATGCAATCGTCCGGGATGCGACACCTAATGTAGCGGAGAACAGGCACATATTTTGCGGACTTCAAAAGCTCAGGCAGAGATTTTTCAACGACAGTTTTAGCATTTAAACCTTGGTCATTAAAAACCAGGTCCCGAGCAAGAATCTCACGAGATATTGCCACATAGCCAACATCTCGCAACTTCGCCAGTAACCCCACACCCATCGCGAACTCAATCTTGTCTGGCGGCGTTTCGTCATTTATATCTTGAACATAAAGACGATCAGCAGGATCGGTAGAGTGGACCAATTGATAAACCTGCTGCTTCAACAAGCGAAGAAGCTTGGCCGGTATTTGCCTTTTAACTTTACCTAACGCCTCATACACTTCAGCCATTGACGAGGTTGTCCCCTGATAGACCGGCAAAGATCTTCCGTCATGAGAAAGAATAGTGCGCTCAAATCGAGAATTTTCGCACTTTGGGTCCCACTGTATGAAGACTAGTCTATCAGCGAGTTTATTCACATTCTCATTAGACAACCCGTCCAGAATGCTGTGAATAATTCGAAGAATATTTTTATCTGCAAGCGAATATCCCAAGAAGACAACAGGATTTTCAACAAAGAATGTCAGAAGCTTGGAAGCAAGATAAGGATTCTTTTGTTGGAACACACTATAGTCGTTCGCGGTAAATACCAATGACAAGGGGTCATCCTGAGTTCCGTGAATTTTATATATTTCCGCTATCCCCTGGATTTGGGAGAAAATCAAGCCTTCTTGCCCAACATAAACGGTCTGTCCTGGGAAAAGGGTTTCTATAAGATTATCCCAGTTTGTAGTAACTACCCCGTCCGCAACAACTTTCTTGAATAATTCCAATTCCGCCAACAAACCGGCATCATTAGTCAATTTTGCGGCACTCTTCAAGTAAATAGCCGTTTCAATTTTCAATGCAGACTCTTTATCAACTGCGATGGCCGCATACTTCTCACGAGAGTCCTTGTAACGATCTTCCTTCCACCACTTAGGTTGCAAAGTCTGGGCTACTAAAGTGGCCAGTTGGGGCAAGTCACCAGCAGCTTCTGTGCTGAGATAGCCATGGTCCAACTCATGAATTTCGCACAGTTTCTTTAACAACCCCGGCCAGTCTTCAAGGTTCAAATAGCGGCGTGAGATGCCTGAACCAATAAAAAGATAGGGCGGCGAAGGGAATTTCTTCAAGTGGCCTAACAGCGATTCACCCAATGACATGCATGCTCCTAATAACTCGCCCGCACAATTGACTTGTTGCAACATGTTGCCACATGCTGAACCGAAGTGGGCCGCTCCTGCCCCCTTCCCGCGTCAGATGCTCCTGTCGCGCAAGCCCACAAACACCTCCAGCCCAGGATATCGGCGCACAAGCCATGATGGCAACGCAAGCTGGCTGTGCTTCGGGCAGAAACGTGGTCTCAAGCCTAGGAGCTCGAGCGAACAGGCGTCCGACCTTGGGGAGGTCGGACGTTTACACATCTGCGCCCAAGATGCTGTAAACCCTTGATCTGCAAACGCAAACAAGGTCGGACGGCATAACTACGTCCGACCTCGCAACGTCCGACCTAGGCTCAATGCAAGCAACTGCGCACTGATGCGTGTTCACTGGAGAATCAGGACGCAGATGTAGCTCACTCCCAGCTCGTTCCGCCCAGTTTGTGCGTATGGCCCGCCCAATTTGTGCCAAAGACGATGAACACAGGAAGAGGCCTCAAAACCCACGTAACCCCGCGTCGTGATTGGCTTTCTGCAGAGTCACATGGCTTCACCTTCTGTGCCAAAGAGATCACTCCCCCATCCGATATCGCCGGCCAGCAAGGCCTGCACCCCGGATGCCGAACGCAGCAGCAGCACGCAGCTGCCCGCATTGGCGTGGGCCAGGGCCTGCGCGGCCGGCAGCGGTTCGCCCGCGGGTGGATGCAGCACCTGCATCTGCACGCCATCCCACTCCCACTGCTGGCCGGCCTCACATCGGCGCACGGCGCCCAGGCCGGCCAGAGCGGGGTCCAGGATCACGGAGTCCGATCCCCAGACCTCGGCCTGCGGCTGCGCGGCATGCACGGCCAAGGCACCGCCCGTATGGTCGCCGTCGCGGTGGCTGAGCCACAGCGCATCCAGGCGCAGCCCCAGGGCCTGCAGCAGCGGCACCAGCACCCGTGTCATACAGCAGGGCGTGCCGGGCCGTGCGCAGCAGCACGGCATTGCCCTGGCCTATGTCCACGGCCATCAAATCGAACTCGCCATGTGCCGGTGCGGCCGGCGGCCACCACAGGGCCGGCAGGCACATGGCCAGGCCCCAGCAACGCCATCCGGCCGGCACCGGAGCCACCAGCGCCAGGCCTGCACCCAGCGCAGCCAGCCCCGCCCACAGCGGCGGCTGCGGCAGCTGCAACACGGCCCAGCCCCACCGGTCCAGCCACTGCAGCAGCTCCAGCAGCGGCGCCAGCGCCAGCGCCGCGCCCGTCCAGAACGGGGGCCACAAGGCCCCCAGCAAGGCCAGTGGCGTGACCACGAAAGTCACCCAGGGAATCGCGGCCAGATTGGCCAGCAGCCCCGACAGCGACAGCTGGCCAAACAGCATCAGCCCCAGCGGCGCCAGCGCCAGAGTGATGCGCCACTGCTCACCCCACAACGCCAGGGCACGGGCGGGCAGCGACGGCCGCACCGCGCCCTGCATGCGTGCATCGGTCGCCAGCAGCACGCCCACGGCCACAAAACTCAGCCAGAAGCCCGCCTGCCACAGGGCCCAGGGATCGAGCACGACAACCACGGCCAGCGCCAGGCACCACACGGCGGGCCAGGGCCAGCGCAGCCCTGTGACGCGCAACGCGGCCACCGTTGCCAGCATGCACACCGTGCGCTGCGCCGGCAGACCCCAGCCGCTGAACAGGGCATAGCCGCCCGCCAGCAGCACGCCGGCCAGCAGCGCCGCCTGCGGTGCCGGGCACCACAGGCAGGCCCGGGCACTGCAACGCCACAGTCGCCCCACGACCAGCGCAGCCAGCCATGCGAACAGGGTGATATGCAGTCCGGAAATACTCATCAAATGGGCCACGCCGGTATGGCGGAACAGCGTCCAATCGTCACGCGCAATGGCCTGCTGATCGCCCATGGCCAGGGCGGCCACCACGCCCAGCATGCGCGGCGACTGCGCGGGGTCCATGCCTACGCGCTGCATGGCTTGCGCGAGTGCGGCTGCCCGGTTCACGATGGCCTCGCGCATCTGCTGGCGCCAGCGCTGCAGGGCGTAGGCGCCTGTGTCGGCCAGCAGGCTCGCCGCTGGCTGTTCGCGCACATAGCCCGTGGCCTGCACGCCCTGCTCCCACTGCCACAGCTCATAGTCGAAACCGTGGGGATTGCGCGCGCCATGCGGGCGCTTGAGCCGTACGGTCAGGGCCCAGCGCTGGCCCGGGCGCAGGACGGGCAGCGACGCTGCGGCGCCCTTGGACGCCCGGCCCCGGGCTACGTACCAGGACAGCTCGATCAACCCGGGAAACGGAGCCAGGGCCTCTTCGCGGCCCGCGATCTGCGCCTGCTCCACGGCCATGCGCCAGCGCATGCCCTGGGCCATGTTCTGGGGCAGCGATGCCACGACGCCGACGATGCGCAGGTCACGCCCCTCCAACGGCGGAGACAGCGCCTGGCCCGCAAAGTCCTGGGCACGCCAGCCTGTCAACCCGCCCATCAGCAAGGCGGCGCAGACAGCGGCCCACAGGCCGTGCACAACACGGCAGCGCCGGCCTGCCCATGCCCGCCACGCCCTCCATGCCAGGCCTGCCAGCCCCATGCACGCCAAGAGCAGATATATCCACAGCGGCCACAGGCGCGGCTGCGTGACCTGCCAGGCCGCACCGGCCACGCAGCCGAGCAGCAGGGGCGTCCAGGAAGACGGCGAGAGAGTTTGGGCAGCTGCCGCAGGGTGCATCCACACATGCTAGGAGCGGATGCCGCGCAGCCACCATGCACCGCCTCGGATTCAGACAACAATCAGACTGACGGAAGCCCAGGCCCTGACATGCCAGGGTGCACGGGGGCTGTGTCACACTGTCCGCCACCCCGGCACTGGCGCCGGATTTTTCTTGTCTCGAAGGAATCAACGATGAGCGTTTACGAACAACTGAAGGCCCTGAACATCGAACTGCCGTCGCCTGCCATCCCGGCGGCAGCCTACGTGCCCTATGTGCAGACGGGCAATCTGGTGTTCCTGAGCGGACATATCGCACGCAAGGACGGCAAGGTCTGGGCAGGCCAGCTGGGCCGTGATCTGCAGACTGCCGACGGCCAGCAGGCCGCGCGCGCCATCGCCATCGACCTGATGGGCACGCTCCAGCACGCCGCCGGCGGCGACCTGGGCCGCGTGCGCCGCATCGTCAAGCTGATGTGCCTGGTCAACTCCACGGGCGACTACACCGAGCAGCATTTGGTGGCCAACGGCTGCAGCGAGCTGCTGGGCCAGGTCTTCGGCGATGCCGGCACGCATGCGCGCAGCGCCTTCGGCGTGGCCCAGATCCCGCTGGGCTCCTGCGTGGAAATCGAGCTGATCGCCGAACTGGCCTGATCGGCATGCCGCCGCACGGCGCCGCCGTGCTCGCAGGCGGCTAGAAACTCTCCCATTGGCCATCCTCGGCTGCCGGTGCGGCGGGCCGGGGCGCCGAGGCCAGCTTGGGCGCCGCCTCCCTTGCTGCGGCAGGCCGCGCGGCAACCGGCCCGACAGCCGCAGGCGCCACGGCTGCTGCCGGCCGCCTTGGCGCTGCGGCCGCGCTGTGCGCAGTGCGCACCGCCGGCGCAGCCTGCCTTGCGAGCGTCGTCGGCGAGGGCGCCAGGTGCGCCACCTTGAACACCGCCACCGTGCGCGACAGCTGCTCGGCCTGCTCTCGCAGGCTTTGCGCCGCGGCCGCGCTTTGCTCGACCAGGGCCGCGTTCTGCTGCGTCATCTGGTCCAGCTGTCCCACGGCCTGATTGACCTGGGCCACGCCCGCGCTTTGCTCCGAAGAGGCCGCCGTGATCTCGCCGATGGTGTCGGCCACGCGCTGCACGGACTGCACGATGCCCTCCATGGTGGTGCCGGCATCGCCCACCAGGCGGGCGCCGTCCTCCACCCGTTCCACCGAAGCGCCGATGAGCTGGCGTATCTCCTTGGCAGCCGCCGCGCTGCGCTGGGCCAGCGTGCGCACCTCGCTGGCCACCACGGCAAAGCCCCGGCCCTGCTCGCCGGCGCGGGCCGCCTCCACGGCGGCGTTCAGCGCCAGGATATTGGTCTGGAAGGCAATGGAGTCGATGACGCCGACGATGTCGGCAATCTGCCTGCTGCTGTCGTTGATGCCTTTCATGGTCTCGACCACCCGGGCCACGACCTCACCGCCGCGCTGGGCCACCTGTGACGCGCCCGCCGCCAGGCTGCTGGCCTGCTGCGCACTGCTGGCGCTTTGCTGCAGCGTGCTGGTGAACTGCTCCATGGCGGCCGCGGTCTCCTGCAGGTTGCTGGAGGTCTGCTCGGTGCGCACGGACAGGTCGTGGTTGCCGGTGGCAATCTCGGCACTGGCGATGGCAATGCTGTCCGTGCTCTGGCGCACCTGCTGCACCATGCCCGACAGCGATTCGCTCATGGCCTGCAGCGAGCGCAGCAGGTCGCCGAATTCGTCAGCGCGCTGTGTCTGTCCCTGCGCCGCTGCGCTCAGGTCGCCTGCGGCAATGCGTTCGGCCAGTTCCCTGGCCTGGGCCAGGGGACGGCGGATGCTGGCAATCAGGAAATGGGCGCCGATGACGATGCACAGCGGCAAAACCCACGGTGAGCCTGCGCGAGGCTGCCGTCTCTTCCTGGCTGCTGCGCACCACCTGCTCCTGCATCTGCACGAAGTCGCGCAGCGACTGCAGATAGGCATCCACGGCAGGGTTGTAGGATTGCTTGACCAAGGCCAACGCCTGCTCCTGCCGGCCGTCGGCCTTGAGCTGGCGTGCCTGGGCACGCAGTTCGATCATGGTCTTGCGGGCTGCCGCAATCCTGTCCATCTGCGCCTTGTCTGCGTCGGACAGGGGCATGGCTTCCAGTGATTTCTGCACCTCGGTGATCCGCGCCGAGGTGGCGCTGATCACGTCCTTGAACTCGGCCTCGACGGCAGCATCACTGCTGACCACCAGGGCCTGGGTGCGGGCCGCATTGGTTTCGGTCAGCCCCATCCAGCGCACGGCGGCCTGGACCCGCGCCTGCATCTCCTGGGTGACGGCCTCGGACCGGGCCTGGACCTGGGCCGAGCGATAACCCGACAAGCCGACCACGCCCACCAGCGCCACCACGATGGCGGCCACGGCAAGCCACAGCTTGTGTGCCATGCGAAGTCGCAGCATATCCAGTCTCCCTCATGTTGGAAGACTCCATGTTGAGGCCTGCAGCAGGGCCCGGAGGTCGGAAAAACCCAGAGAAAACCCCTGATCCACCCCTTTCGCGGAAGGCATTGCAGGGGCAGATGCGCTCTTTACTCCACGCGCGTCACGCTTTGTGGCTTGAAGCCCAGGTCGGCCGACTTGCCCTTGCGGCCGCGCGTGCCACGGGCATTGTTGAGACTGCGGATCTCCAGCGTCTCGCTGCGCTCCTTGCCGCCGCGGCCCAGGCCATCGATGCGGATGCTGCGCGTGTAGGCGGCAGCGCCCGCCAGGGTGTCCTTGTCCTCCAGGTCGAGCAGCATCAGCCCGCGACCGCCCTTGGCCATGTGCTTGAGGCTGGCGATCTCGAAGGTGAGGATGCGGCCGCCCGTGGAGGCGCAGATCACATGCGTGGCCGGCAGCAGCAGGCCCGCGCCCTGCTCGCCTTCCTGCGGCTCGGCACGTGCGCCCATGGGCACGCCGTAGGCCGTGGACGGGGCGCACAGCGTCTCGCCGTCGGCCAGCGTCACGAAGGCCTTGCCCGCCTTCTGGCGCGAGACCATGTCGCCTACCATGGCCACGAAGCCGTAGCCGCCCGACCCCGACAGCAGCAGCGCCGTTCCTTCGGCTCCCGCGAAGTAGTACAGGATCTGGGTGCCGGCCTCCAGCTCGATGAGCGTGGTCACGGGCTGGCCATCGCCGCGCCCGCCGGGCAGCTGCGACACCGGCACCGAATAGACCCGGCCATTGCTGCCGAAGGCCAGCAGCTGGTCCACCGTGCGGCACTCGAAGGTGCCGTGCAGGCTGTCGCCGGCCTTGAAGCTGAGCGTGCCCGCATCGACGCCATGGCCCTGGCGCGTGCGCACCCAGCCCTTGTCCGAGATGATGACCGTCACGGGCTCATCGACCACCTTGACTTCGGCGACCACCTTCTTTTCTTCCTGGATCAGCGTGCGGCGCGCATCGGCGAACTGCTTGGCGTCGGCCTCGATCTCCTTGCAGATCAGGCGGCGCATGACGCTCTCGCTGCCCAGGATGTCTTCGAGCTTGCCCTGCTCGACGCGCAGTTCCTTGAGTTCCTGCTCGATCTTGATGGCCTCCAGCCGCGCCAGCTGGCGCAGGCGGATTTCCAGAATGTCGTCGGCCTGGCGCTCGGACAGCGCAAAGGCATCGATCAGCGCCTGCCTGGGCTCGTCGCTGGCCCGGATGATGGCGATGACCTTGTCGATGTTCAGCAGCACGGCCTGACGGCCTTCGAGGATGTGGATGCGGTCCAGCACCTTGGCCAGCCGGTGCTGGCTGCGCCGCGTGACCGTGGTCTGGCGGAAGGCGATCCATTCCTCGAGCATCAAGCGCAGGCTTTTCTGCACCGGCCGGCCATCGAGGCCGATCATGGTCAGGTTGATGGAGCTGGACGACTCCAGGCTGGTGTGCGCCAGCAGCGCCGTGACCAGCTCCTGCTGCGGCACCTTGCCGGTCTTGGGCTCGAAGACCAGGCGCACGGGCGCATCCTTGCTGGACTCGTCGCGCACGCCATCGAGCACCGCCAGCATGCTGGCCTTGAGCTGGGTCTGTTCCTGGCTCAGCGCCTTCTTGCCGGTCTTGACCTTGGGGTTGGTGATGTCCTCGATCTCTTCGAGCACCTTCTGCGCAGAGACGCCGGGCGGCAGCTCGGTCACCACCATCTGCCACTGGCCGCGCGCCAGCTCCTCGATCTTCCAGCGCGCGCGCAGCTTGAGGCTGCCGCGCCCCGTGCGGTAGGCATCCTGGATGTCGGAGGCGCTGCTGATGATCTGCCCGCCGCCCGGATAGTCGGGGCCGGGGATGATCTGGAACAGTTCCTCGTCGCTGAGCTGCGGCCGCTTGATCAGGGCCACGCAGGCGTCGGCCACCTCGCGCAGGTTGTGGCTGGGGATTTCCGTGGCCAGGCCCACGGCAATGCCGCTGGCGCCGTTGAGCAGGGCGAACGGCAGGCGCGCGGGCAGCTGCTGCGGCTCCTGCGTGCTGCCGTCGTAGTTGGGCACGAAGTCCACCGTGCCCATGTCGATCTCGTCGAGCAGCAGGCCCGTGATCTTGGACAGGCGCGCCTCGGTGTAGCGCATGGCCGCTGCGCCGTCGCCGTCGCGGCTGCCGAAATTGCCCTGGCCATCGACCAGCGGATAGCGCTGGTTGAAGTCCTGGGCCATGCGCACCAGCGCGTCGTAGGCCGACTGGTCGCCGTGCGGGTGAAAGCGCCCCAGCACATCGCCGACCACGCGCGCGCTTTTGACCGGCTTGGCCGCCGTGTTGTGGTTGGGGCCGCTGTAGCTCAGGCCCATGCGGTCCATGGCGTACAGAATGCGCCGCTGCACGGGCTTGAGGCCGTCGGTGACATCGGGCAGTGCCCGGCCCTTGACGACCGACAGTGCGTATTCAAGGTAGGCGCGCTGTGCGTACTGGCCCAGGTCCAGGGCATCGCCGGCCGCCTGTTGGGCCAGATCCAGAGTGTTTTGATCGCTCATGAAGAAATTCGTGATCTCAATAAATGCAGTGAAGGCCGCTCATCGCGGCGAGGGCAGCCCTGTGGACAAGGTCATCCGTATCCGGGGCGCTGTGCCAGGCTGTGCCGCCACCGGCGCTGCCTGGCCCGCACGCTGGCGCCCGCCCTGCAGCTGCTCGTAGATACCGAGCACGGCCTTCACGTAATTGCGGGTTTCCTGATAGGGAGGAATGGCCTGCCCCGCACGCCGCACGGCACCCTCGCCCGCGTTGTAGGCGGCCAGCACCAGGTCCAGCCGCCCGGGGAACAGCCCCATCAGATGGTTGAGGTAGCGCGCGCCGGCCGGCACGTTGACGGCCGGGTCGGCCAGTTGCTGCTGCACGCTGCGCTGGCGGCTGGCCTCCACGCCGAAGCGCTGGGCCGTGGCCGGCATCAGCTGCATCAGGCCGACTGCGCCCTTGGGCGAGATGGCCTGCGCGTCAAAGCCCGACTCGACGGCAATCACGGCTTTGAGCAGGTCGTAGTCCACCCCCGTGTGGTCCGCCGCCTTGCGCAGGTGGCCGCGCACGCTCTTGTAGCGCGGCGAGATGTCGAAGAAGCTTTGCATCCGCGTGCTCGCCTGCAGCCTGCGCCCGGCATCGCTGCCGCCGTCATCGTCGGCAGCGGCCTCGGCTTCCACCAGCGGGGGCTTGAGTCCCTGCTCGGTGCTGTCATACAGCGAGCCGCGGAAGTAGAGCTTGTAGCGCTCGTCCAGCGCCTGCGCGGCGAAGTGCGTGATGCCGCGCTCGTCCACGAAGGCCCAGAGATCGGCATGCGCGGGCTGCGCCACCCCCCACAGCGCCAGGGCCGCGCCCAGCGCTGCAAGCGCGCGCGCGGCAGCGGCGCGCGCAGGGTGCGGGCGGTGCGGAAGGTGCTGTGGGGCAGCCGGGCGCAGGGGCATGGGGATCAGATATCCACTTCGATGGCGTCGCCGTGCAACTCCATCAGCTCGCGGCGCGCCGCAGCCTCGCCCTTGCCCATCAGCTTGGTGACGACCTGCTCGGCCGCCGCAAAGTCCAGATTCATGAACTGCACGGGCAGCAGGCGGCGCGTGTCGGGGTTGAGCGTGGTTTCCCACAGCTGCTCGGCATTCATCTCGCCCAGGCCCTTGAAGCGGCTGATCTGGCATTTCTCGCGCGGAACGCCATCCTTGGCGGACTTGTCGAGGATGGCGGTCAGCTCGCCCTCGTCCAGCGCGTACATCTTGGCTGCTGGCTTCTTGCCCCGCGCAGGCACATCGACGCGGAACAGCGGCGGCAGCGCCACATGGATGTGGCCGGCCTCGATGAGCTTGGGGAAGTGGCGGAAGAACAGCGTGAGCAGCAGCACCTGGATGTGCGAGCCATCCACGTCGGCATCCGAAAGAATGCAGATCTTGCCGTAGCGCAGGCCGGACAGGTCGGGCGTGTCATGGGGGCCATGCGGGTCCACGCCGATGGCCACCGAGATGTCGTGGATCTCGTTGTTGGCGAACAGGCGGTCACGGTCGACTTCCCAGGTGTTGAGCACCTTGCCGCGCAGGGGCAGCACGGCCTGGGTTTCCTTGTCGCGTCCCATCTTGGCGCTGCCGCCGGCCGAGTCGCCCTCGACCAGGAAGACCTCGTTCAGGCTCAGGTCGCGGCTTTCGCAATCGGTGAGCTTGCCGGGCAGCACGGCCACGCCCGAGCCCTTGCGCTTTTCGACCTTCTGGCCCGCCTTCTGGCGTGTCTGGGCGGCCTTGATGGCGATCTCGGCCAGCTTGCGGCCCCATTCCACATGCTCGTTGAGCCACAGCTCCAGCGCAGGGCGAACGTAGCCGCTGACCAGGCGCACGGCATCGCGCGAGTTCAGGCGCTCCTTGATCTGGCCCTGGAACTGCGGGTCCAGCACCTTGGCATTGAGCACGTAGCTGGCGCGCGCGAAGACGTCGTCAGGCATGAGCTTGACGCCCTTGGGCAGCAGCGAATGCATCTCGATGAAGGCCTTGACCGCCTGGAACAGGCCGTCGCGCAGGCCGCTGTCGTGCGTGCCGCCGGCCGTGGTGGGGATCAGGTTGACATAGCTTTCGCGCAGCGGCGCGCCATCCTCGGTGAAGGCCACGCACCAGGCGGCGCCCTCGCCTTCGGCAAAGCTGTCGTGGTTGCGGTCGGCAAAGCCCTCGCCTTCGAACAGGGGGATGACGGCCTCGCCATGCAGGCTTTGCTGCAGATAGTCGCGCAGGCCGCCCTTGAACTGCCAGGTCTGGGTGTCGCGCGTCTTCTCGTTGACCAGGGTCACCGACACGCCGGGCATGAGCACGGCCTTGCTGCGCAGCAGATGCATCAGCTCGCCCATGGGCAGCTGGGAGGATTCGAAGTAGCGGGCATCGGGCCACACGCGCACGGTCGTGCCCTGCTTGCGCTCGCCCGCGGCCAGCGGCCGCGACTGCAGGGGCTCGACCACGTCGCCGCCCGAGAAGGCGATGGTGGCCACCTTGCCCTCGCGGTGGATGCAGGCCTCAAGGCGCGTGGCCAGCGCATTCGTGACCGAGACGCCCACGCCATGCAGGCCGCCCGAGAAGCTGTAGGCGCCGCCCTTGCCCTTGTCGAACTTGCCGCCCGCATGCAGGCGAGTGAAGACCAGCTCCACCACGGGCGCCTTTTCCTCGGGGTGCATGCCGAAGGGGATGCCCCGGCCGTCGTCCTCGACGCTGTAGGAGCCGTCGGAATGCAGGGTGAAGCGGATTTTCTTGCCGAAGCCGGCCAGCGCCTCGTCGGCCGCGTTGTCGATCACCTCCTGCAGCACATGCAGGGGGTTGTCGGTGCGCGTGTACATGCCGGGACGCTGCTTGACGGGCTCCAGGCCCTTGAGCACGCGTATCGAGCCTTCGGAGTATTCGCTGGCGGAAGTGGGAGATGGTTTGACTGCCATGGGGGCGGATTGTAGTGCGCGGCCCGGCTCAGTGCTGGATACATTCACAGTCATTGACATTGACTATCCCGAAAAGGCCAGTGCCGCCAAGGGCTACGAAGTGCCGCGCTGGCGCATGGGCGACCCATGCGTCGCAGCGCAAAACCCGGAGTTTCGCTAAAGTTTGCCGCATGCACAAAAACAACCAACCCATGTCCATGGTGCAGATACTGCTGTGCGGGGGCGCAGTCGTGACGCTGTCCATGGGAATCCGGCACGGCTTCGGCCTGTGGCTGCAGCCTATCACCCAGGAGATGGGCTGGACGCGCGAGTCCTTCGCGCTGGCCATTGCCATCCAGAACCTGTCCTGGGGCGTGCTCGGCATCTTCGGCGGCATGCTGGCCGACCGCTTCGGCGCCTTCCGCGTGCTCCTGGTGGGCGCGCTGCTGTATGCGCTGGGCCTGGCCGGCATGGCCATGGCGCCCACGACAACCTGGTTCGCCCTGACGGCCGGCGTGGTGATAGGCGCAGCCCAGGCCGGCACCACCTATGCCGTGATCTACGGCGTGCTGGGCCGCCAGATTCCCGTGGCGCGGCGCAGCTGGGCCATGGGCGTGACGGCGGCGGCGGGCTCCTTCGGCCAGTTCTTCATGGTGCCCGTGGAAGGCAGCCTGATCTCGAACTTCGGCTGGTCCAACGCCCTGCTGCTGCTGTCGCTGTGCGCCCTGATGATCATTCCGCTGGCCTTCGGCCTGCGCGAGCCGGGCTTCACGGCCGGCAATACCCGGCCCATGCGCGACCAGAGCGCAGCCCAGGCCGTGGCCGAGGCCCTGCGCACACCCAGCTTCGTGCTGCTGACGGCTGGCTACTTCGTCTGCGGCTTCCAGGTGATGTTCATCGGCGTGCACATGCCCAGCTACCTCAAGGACTACGGCCTGGCACCGCAGGTGGCCAGCATCTCGCTGGCGCTGGTGGGGCTGTTCAACATCGTCGGCACCTATGTGGCCGGCAACCTGGGCCAGCGCCTGCCCAAGCGCTACCTGCTGTCCACCATCTACTTCACGCGCTCGGTGGTGATCGTGCTCTTCCTGCTCGCGCCGCTGACGCCCTGGTCGGTCTACATCTTCTCGGCCGCCATGGGACTGCTGTGGCTGTCCACCGTGCCGCTGACCAATGCCACCGTGGCCCAGATCTTCGGCGTGCAGCATCTGTCCATGTTGAGCGGAATGGTGTTCTTCAGCCACCAGGTCGGCAGCTTTCTGGGTGTCTGGCTGGGCGGCTATCTGTATGACCACACCGGCAGCTACCAGGTGGTCTGGTACCTGGCCATCGGCCTGGGCGTGGCCGCCGGCCTGCTGAACCTGCCGATACGCGAAGCCCCGGTGGCAAGGCCGCGTGCGGCGCAGGCGGCGGCCTGACATGACGACAGCCACCACGCCCCGCCCACAGCTGCTGCGCAGGCTGGCGCTGTGGGCCGCCGTGCTGCTGGTGCTGGGCCTGGTCTTCATGCTCTATCTGCAGCCCGAGTTCATGCTGGGCATGGCCGACCAGCTCTGGGCCTGCTTCTGAAATTGAAGCGCGGCAAAGGCCTGGCGGCACAATGGCGGCCGCTTTCAATTCATTTCCGAAATTTCACATGCACGCAGCCACGCCGCCTTCGCCCTGGATCCAACGCTGGTCGCATCTTCTGGCACCCGAGGCCACCGTGCTCGACGTGGCCTGCGGCCCTGGCCGCCACATGCGCTGGTTCCATGCACGCGGCCATGCAGTGACGGGCGTGGACCGCGACGCCCAGGCCCTGGCCGGCCTGCAGGGCGTGGGCGAGCTGCTGTGCGCCGACATTGAAAACGGCCCCTGGCCCCTGCCCGGCAGGCAGTTCGGCGCCGTGGTCGTGACCCACTATCTGTGGCGCCCGCTGTGGGCGGCGCTGCTGGACAGCGTGGCCCCCGGCGGCGTGCTGCTGTACGAAACCTTTGCCCAGGGCAACGAGGCCTTCGGCAAGCCTTCCCGGCCCGATTTCCTGCTGGCGCCCGGCGAGCTGCTGCAGGCCTGCGCGGGCTGGCACATCGTGGCCTACGAGCACGGCCAGCTGGGCGAGCCCGATCGCGTGGTCCAGCGCATCGCGGCACTGCGCCCCGATGCAACAGGCCGGGAACCCGTGGCCATGCTGGCGCATCAGAAGGCGTCAGGCTCTGCAATCGCCTGAATCCCTACAGGAGACCGCCTTGGGCCTGCCTCCGACACTCGTTAGAATGATCCTTTCCCGTTTTTTCTTGCGGACATGACATCCTCCTCCGTCGCTCTCACTGGCAGCATCGTTGCCCTCATCACGCCCATGCACGAGGACGGTAGTGTTGACTACCCGGCGCTGCGAAAACTCATCGACTGGCATGTGGCCGAGGGCACGGACTGCATCGGCGTGGTGGGAACGACAGGCGAATCCCCCACCGTCAACGTGGAGGAACACTGCGAAATCATCCGCGTGTCCGTCGAGCAGGCTGCGGGCCGCGTTCCCGTGATGGCCGGCTGCGGCGCCAACAGCACGCACGAGGCCATCGAGCTGGCCCGCTACGCCAAGAAGGTCGGTGCCGACAGCCAGCTGCAGGTCGTGCCCTACTACAACAAGCCCACGCAGGAAGGCCAGTACCAGCATTTCAAGGCCATTGCCGAAGCGGTGGGCGACCTGCCTGTGGTGCTCTACAACGTGCCCGGCCGCTCGGTGGCCGACATGCAGCACGACACCGTGCTGCGCCTGGCGCAGATTCCCGCCATCATCGGCATCAAGGAAGCCACGGGCAACATCGAACGCGCCCAGTGGCTGATCCGTGAAGTGCCCGAAGGCTTCGGCGTGTACTCCGGCGATGATCCCACCGCTGTGGCACTGATGCTGTGCGGCGGCCACGGCAACATCAGCGTCACGGCCAACGTGGCGCCGCGCCTGATGAGCGATCTGTGCAAGGCGGCCCTGGCCGGCGACGTGCGCACCGCCATGGACATCCAGATGCGCCTGATGCCTGTGCACAAGAACCTCTTCGTCGAGGCCAACCCCATTCCCGTCAAGTGGGCCGCAGCCCGCCTGGGCCTTTGCGGCCCGGCCATGCGCCTGCCGATGACACCCCTGAGCAAGAATCTGGAAGCCACCGTGGAAGCCGCCCTGAGCTCCGCTGGCCTGCTGTGAGGCGCC
>Ga0209930_1003650_pt1 | contig 14982 bp, 7 predicted proteins | sample ThiBiot_500_biof_2_FD_183948 | JGI IMG/M metagenome (GOLD analysis project Ga0209930, IMG submission 183948) | Wastewater bioreactor microbial communities from Cape Town, South Africa - Thiocy_cont_500_biof (SPAdes) | ecosystem: Engineered > Bioreactor > Thiocyanate-remediating >... | reverse complement strand
ATGTCGAGTTTTGTATATGAACAATATCGAGTTTGCCTTGATTGACTAAGAACGAGATGATAAATGTGAGAATACACGATGAACTTATGCTGACATAAGTATTGACAATAGCTCGAAGACGATCATCACCGTGTGCAGCACCGGCATTGAACGATGGCCAAAAACAGAAGAGAAATAATGTCCCGATCATTGCAAATACATCCGAAATGTAATTCGACTTTTCTTTCGTTGAGTTTAACATATCAGTTCGATGAATAACAAACGAAACTGCAAGACCAAAATAAGCACCGAAGACATGCACAAAAATCGATCTAAAAACATTTTCCAATCGTTTTTTTTTACAACGAAAAGCAAAAACGAACTCTCCAGCATCGTAAACACAGAACATTTGAGTGCCAATATATTGATTCCAAACTTGAATGACAATTTCAATCAATGCTAGAATAATCAATTGGATTGGATTGACTTTGCCTATGATTGCACCGAATGAAATCAATACAGATGCACAAACGAAATCTGCATGAAGTAGACTCGTTATGTCGATTGGAAATGTTCGACTGTGCGAATGCCAATGAAAAACATAGCCACGCAAGAGAATTGCCCATTCGAGTGCGAATGCAGCGAGAAGAAAATTAAAACAAACAGCTGAAAATGAATAACGATGAAGAAATGTCATGAGAAAACCAAAGCCAACGAACATCATCACATGAACATCTTGGAAAAACGAATAATAAAATTCCGTTTCCGTTTCTTGTAAACCGTATTCAGCATGAATCCCGAATAGAACAATGAAAACACATTGTAGCACGAGTAGGAAAATCACGAATTGATATCGAAGAAAAATATTTGACTTCTCTGTACTCGCGTCAGTCATTGATAATTACTCGAAAAACATCACATCTCGATCTTTTATAGCACCTCTCCCGTCATTTATTTAATGTACGATAATAAATATCGACGAAAATAATCAAAAGGTGTGTTAAAAGGAATAAACAGTTCGTTATTTTCGTTTGTACTTCAAGGTAAAAGTCTGAATTTTGCTCTTGAAAGAACTTATTTTTGTTTGTCAATCTTGCACAATCATGACATCGTGTCGACTGAATCTTTTTCCTATTGAATTAATTCAAAATCTATTCGAATATTTCTCAACTTACGAAATCTTCTTTTCATTTATTAATGTCAGTTCGTATATCGATACAATTATATTTAATTATCCTGATTATCGACTGGATTTGAAATCAATTCGTCGAAAACAATTCGATCTTATTTGTCAGCATTTAATACCTGAACAAGTTATTTCATTGGTACTTGTAGACGATGGTGATACACCTGGTCTTGTTCAACTTTTTCTTTCGCGTTTTGAATTCAATCGATTCATTCGTTTACAATCGCTGACATTAATCGAAATTGGGCCGAAATATTGGCAAACAATCATTTCGAATTTAAATCATTTACGAATATTGAAAATTTATCCGTCGAAGTCATACTGTTGGAAGCCTCGTTTTCTAATGCGAAAAGATAAAGATAAATTCGAGAAACTAATTCTTACGAATTGTAATGTATTGCGAATATGTTCTCTCAAGTATGTTGATACAAAACAATTATCTCAACTTCGTCATTTAATTGTCAAAGGCGAAGATTTACTCACAATTCAATCAATTTTACCTATAGCATCGCAATTACGATCACTTCAGATTACTAATATATCCTTAGACACATCGCAGCTAACTGAATTGATTTGTCCATTTATCACACTTAATCGATTAACTTTAGAATTCAGCGAAGGTGCTGTTTTCATAGATTATATCGAACGAATTCTATTCAATGCACCGAATCTCAAGCATTTTGAATTAGTAGCTGATTTGAATGATAAATCTATTATTAATGGTGAACGATGGCATGATGCTGTTAAGAATTTGACTACATTCAATTTTAAATTTCAATTGACATTTGATTTGAAACCGAATGATTTGGATACGTATCGAACTCATTTTTGGATTGAAGAGAAATGTTGGTTTGTTGCCTATCAAGATCAATGTTTGTATTCTGTACCGTATTTTCTTGAAACAGAAACTGATGAAGATTTTGAATATCCTGAATTTTCAACTCTAGTGGACAATCAATTGTTCTTAGATCGTATAAAAAAATTCACTATAGATATTTTACTGTGTGATTGCAAGTATCAATTCAATTTCGTCGAAGATTTATTTATTCCATTTGTCATGCCTGCGTTGACTCTTCAAAAGATTGTTTCATTGAATTCAATACGATATTTAACTGTTAGAACTGTTAACAGTATCATTGAATTACAGCAACTTATTCAATCTTTACCAAATCTGTATCATTTAAAAATTAGATTTTTCGAAAATGATTTTTCCGAAGAATATTCTTGTCAACCTATGATAAACATTCGAAAGCTTCACATACAAAATCATATTAGTTTAAAACATCGCATTATTCAACAATTAGCTGTTGCATTTCCAAATGTCGAACATTTATCTATTGAAACATGTTGTCAAGGAAACAATATTTTACAATTTCTGAAGAAGTTTTCATGTTTATCAACAGCATCGTTTTGTTATTCCGATCGACATGTTCTTAATCAATTTCTTCAGACGAATTCCGTTGATTTTCACTATCGATATGATAGTTTTTCTATTTACCTTTGGATATGATTCTTTTCTTATATTTCTAAGGAAAAAAATTTTAATGTTTCTTCTTCTTCATTTTATTACTTCGAGAACATTCGGTAAATGATGTCGATCAATTTCAAGAGAAAAAATCATTAACCTCGAATGTCAAGTATTCACAAGGTTAAACAGTAATAAATCCTACTTGAAAGTAAGATCGTTTAGCAGTTCTATAAAACTCGATATCACATATGTCCCTGAAAAAATAGAATTTCAATTTGACACTAACATTCTTCAATTCACCTATGAACTCTCTCTCTTTCTCTCTCAATATATTTTTTTGCATTCGACGTGCTCAAATCGTTTATACTCAGTCGAAGACCTTCAATTATGCGTCCTTCTCATTTCTTTCTCCTTCCTTCTCATACACACACAACTCTAGATTGCATTCGTTTTTTATTACATCGACAAAGAAGAAGTAAAAAAAAAACGTTTCAATGGCGCTGAACAGGTCGATGTCGAAGGATGAAATATACGGACCACCTCCGGCCTATTCTCTCGAGCCTCTACCGCCGCCATCACCTTCAATCTACATGATTTCGGAAAGACGAAATTATTATCCAGCAATCGAATCACCCTACACATTATCATCGAATTTCCTTCGATATCTCATTGCTTCGGGTATACTTCACATGCTCATCGGTATAACAAGCATGGTTTGTGATATAATTCTTTTGAGCATGAATGAATCGTCTTTATTTGCCGGTCTTTGGGCAGGTGCATCGTTTATTATCTTAGGTATCTATTTAATTGTATTTACGAGTTTTCGAAAGAAATCTTCTATGTCAAGTTATCGATTTAAATTTATTCTTCTCTCGATTTGTATTATAATTATCGTTGCATTAATTCTTTCATCTGTCAATCTTGCATCGAACTCATGTTCATCAATGTATTTTCTCTCCGATCAATGTCAATCGGCACAAAAATATAAAATTATTCTTGTAACTTTTTTTACTTTTTCATTTCTACAAATTTGTATTACATTTATTATTTCATTTGTTCACATGAGATAAGAAATTGACTTGTCCACTAGTGACAAATCACGAAAACGAAATTGATTGGCTCGTGATAGCACACATACAGCGTCATATGATTGATTGAATTTTCATTCACATGTTTCTCATCGGAACGATTTTGTCTCTTCAAACACTGTCCACGTGTATTGTTTCGACAATCGGACAGTATATCTATGCGTATTATCTGAATAGTTATCCGAATCGAACGTTAACGTTGAATATTGAAATCGAAACATGTTCAGAAAGTGACTTTTCACCCGATTCGAATGCTCAAACATGGGCACAGGAAAGATCGGCCGAGTTATTTTTCTGGACGAATTTAGTTAGCAGTTGTCCAATGATTGTTATGACTTATCTTTTGGGTTTATATACACCGAAATTAGGCGAACGATGCGTTCTAATTTTAACAATGATTGGCACATTCGGACAGTTTGCTGTTTGGTTAGCAATTATCTATTTTCATCTGCCTGAATATTGGTGGTATATAGCTGCAATCGTCGTTGGTTTATCGGGATCGACGAGTGTTTTCAGTAGATCAACAAAAAATTTATTCTCTCAAAAGAAAATGATTCAATTTGATTTGCTTAGATTTTGTTTTGACATTGATGATAACCAATAACACTAGTGAAGAAGAGCTCTCGTCACGTTTTGTTCGTCTCGGTGCTGTACAAACTGCCATATCAGCTCTAGGAACATTTGCTATTGGTTATTATATAAGTTGGCGTGCTTTTACTGATTTATATTGGATTGGTTTAGTTCTACAATTTCTATCGATTATTATTGTTATTTTCGGCTTTGAATCGTCAATTCAATCGAATGTTGATGAACGAACACCTTTATTATCATCGCCCAACAACAACAACGAGCAAATCAAACAATTCTCATGTTGTACTCATTTCTTCGAAATTTGCACTGTTTTCAATCCGAAACGTCGATCGGCAAAAAAATCGACGAGTATTTTCTTAACTTTATTCTCGAATATATTCTATACATTAGCTGTATCGACATTCGCACCATTTCTTTGGTTTCTTCTCAATGCTCCATTCTGTTGGACATCGCAAAATATCGGCAATTATTCAGCTCTAGCTTCGATTTCCTATGCAATTCTAAGTGTTCTTGGTATGCAAGCATTGACCAATGCTGGTGCAAGTGATGCGATTATTTGTTTTATCAGTCATTTGTTCTTCTTTGCTTCATCGTTGTGGACAGCTTTTGCTCGACACAATTGGGAACTCTATGCTGGACTGTTAGTCAGTGCATTCTCAGGTTATCAAGGCTCGTTAACAATGTCAATGATGAGCAAATGTTTAGAAGTTCATGAACGTACAAATGCATTTGCGTTTGTAACTGAAATTAATACGATTATAAATGCATTTGGTACGACGTTTTTTAATTGGGTTTATGCACGAACAGTTGATCATTATCGAAATTTTACTTTATTACTTTGTACAGGTTTTTGTGTTATTCCAGCTATTTTAAATTTGTAAGTCAATCGATCGAAACAATCGAACCGATGTTCATATTCGTTCTTTTTCTAGATGTTTATTTTTGATAACTCGAAAAATGTCAGATGAAGAATTACCCCCACTTTCTGAAACAGATCTCGAACCTGCACCTTTACGTCTACCAACTGTTCTTCCACCTCATGCAGGTGATGCTGCTTGTATTGTTATACCTTCTCGTTCATTAACTTCATCTCTTCGAACACCAGTTCGATCTCGTGCTAACTCTAATACAAGTGAAATTGTTATTTAGTTCTCAAAAGTCAGATATTGTATTCGTTTTTTGTATATAAACAAATAAAAAACGCACATACAACTGTAAAGAGATTTGGTATGAGAATTAGTCGCTTTCATCTAGATCTCTTTGATTCGATAATGATCTAACAGAGTACTTAACATCCTCACACTCACGTTCAAAAGGGTGAGAGTGTTGAGTCTAGCAACTATGACCGGTTTCGACCTTGTTAAAGGGTCTCATCAGATAGTGTTGACTGTGTATCTAGAGCCATGCAAATGATTTCTGCAATCAAAAATAAGCTGTTCGATACTTTACCTACTAAATTACAAATAAAACAGGTTTCTGAGCAAACTGGGATTTATCAACACCTAGCTCACGTAACGGCAAACCCTATGCGGTGAAGTTGAACTACTCAATTGAGAAAAGTTAATGCTACTATGAAATAGAACAAGGCTTATATAGCATATAGAAATGACTTTTTAAATGTATATTTATTATAGTTCTGTGAGAAAAATATCATGTGAAACAAAGGTGTCTTGAATGTGATGATAGCCAAGATTTCATGCATATTCTTGATTTTGAAATTTCTTACAGATTGAAGCACATTTAATTGAATGATTTCTTCTAAATAGGACACATTTCTCATGTATTAGATATACGCGAAGCAAGGATTGAACTTCACCAGTCAGCTAAAAATCTATCTGTGTTTGAAAACGTGCTGCATTGATTAAACTTATTTCGTAACGAAATTTCTTTTCAATTCATCTTAAGTAAAGGACAGTTCTCATTTTATTTCAATAATTAGTGTACTAAAGATAGTTTTTTGCTCTCTATCGAATGAGCTATTAAACAGTTTCTGAATACATTTTAATAAAATATTAGTAACGTGACAGAATCACTATCAGTGATCGAGTTTTCGTTATACAATATTAGAAAATAGATTTCTGCTCAGATTAGTGTCATCCGATAAACATTTATCACATGATATGCTATCACCAAGACTAATTTAGTGATTGGAAAGGAAAACTGTCACAATTTTAGTTATCTTTGTAAATTGTTCCAATGTGTCACACTGTACGAATAGTCATAAACAATGAAGTTATCCATTTAGTAAACTTTCCAAGCTTTTACATTTCCTCTCGATATTTTTATATTATCTTTACTATTTCATTTCTTCAATATATCTAATTCAGTTGATTGTATGATTTTTACCATTCTATTTTATGGCTATCTATGTTTAACTACCATGCTTGTGTCGTAGGGATGAATTCTATAACATGAGTGTACTGCTTAAAAATATTCTTTCCAAATCCAAACTATCTATAATGTGTTCAATATACAAAACAGCATTAGCTTTAAGCTGTATATAAAAATCTAGTGGAATTAGCGCAGCATTAAATAATTGAGTATCAACATGATGTTTTTCAACTTTAAATAAAACTCTGTATGATGCTTATCATATATCCATACATATATACAATCTTCTAATTATTCATATTATTCTAACAAAAATGCTTCATAATTTTCTATTTTATCGTTATTTTCGTTTGATTTAGTTAAAGTGGTTTTTATTTCAAAAAGAAGTGTAGTCTTGTTTAAAAATTCGGAAGTAAAACATTGTCAAAATCCATCTTCTTCCTTTGTTTATTATGGCTGACCTCTTCTTTTGTTTAATTGCTTTGGAATTCGTTTAAGGCATTCATCGCAACTTTGTGCATGGAAATCTTTATGATATTTCTCTGAAAGATCAGACGTTTGATTTTGATTACCATTTCTTGTTTCTGACTGTTCAGTCACTGAAGTTCCACGCTCATTAAAGCGACCTTTTTCTGTCAGCTTCTGTATTTCTAGATTTTGATTTCTCAAATGTCCAAAGGTGTGAATTATTGAGGTAGCAGCGCAGAACTTCTTACTCGTATTCGGCACTTCGTTTCCGCCGATATTGTAAAGTTTATTATCACGTTGAAAGATCTCATATGGCAGCTGTTTTTTCGTTGTTGATGGCGAATCGGATATTCTCGGATCTATCAAATTCACATCTGGAAACTTGGTCTTGAGTTTTTTCTCCAATGCAAGAAAATTCCTTTCACAATATTTGTTGAACGCCTCTGTTCCATTTGTGGAGATCCCAATCGTGACAAAATATTTCTCAGTGGCTGTGTCTTGAGCCAGTGCGACACCAACCATGCCCTCTATCGGTGGAAGATCCTTATCAGATACTCTATTTGCATGAGTGTTATAGGCATCAATATTTTTGAATATTTCGGATGTTATGTCGTCGTCAAATACAGGAATGAAGAATTTGCTGCCGTCATCATCCTGAAACGTGTACTTGCGAATATAAATATTTTCACCGTTCTTCTTCAATTTTCGTTGCTGGTCTGGATGCATGTGTTTCATAAGCTGATTCGTTTTTGACATACTTCCTCTGGCTCCAGCTGCAAACAAAAATGTATTTGCTTCATCTGGATATCTCTCATATATCCAATTCTCTGCTTCGATTGCTTTAGAATAATTTGGATTCGATTGAATATCATCAGCTAATTCATTACGAATAGTTTCCACCGATTTGTTGATGCCTTTTGTTTCTAATAAAATTTTACTAAGAACTCCATAAAAACAATCATTTGGTTTTGATTCAATATCAATACGATTTCCTTGTTCATCAATATAATAAGCATGTCCAACTTGATCGACATTATTTGCATCTTTACTTCCTTTTTCAACATACACAACGACAACACCATTATCGATTTCTTCTTGGGTTCGTTCATAATTTTCATCGTCAACTACTTTTAAATTTGCACCATATTTGTCGGATGCTGCACTCATTTCAGCCATCGTAGCTGGTTTATTACCTCGAACACCATCAGCACGTTCTTGAACTTTTTTATCAGTTGATTTGCCATTTTGTGTTGTGTTCGAATTCTTGGCACGATAAGCTATTTCACATTGTGTATACGCAATGCCGTAATCTTTTGCATTGTAATTGATTTGTTCAGTAATTGTTCGATATTTTCCATAGTTTTTCATGAATGTTTTTTCTTCTTCTGTTAAATTTTCTTTATTTTTAAGTTCTTCAAACTTCTTTTTATCCTTATTCTGACTATCGGAATTTTGATTTTCATTGACCAAATATTTATGTTGAAGTTGATTTGAAAGATGATTTGTTACACTACTAACTGCTAATGTTGACCACGGTTGAATTAATTGTGATTCAATTATTTGTATTAATTGTTCAGTGATTTTGTCAGCAACAGATTTACTAATAATACTAAATGAATCATATTCAACTTGAGTGTATTTATCACAAAATGATTTCATAAAATCGACGACATTTTTTTGATCGAATCCATCCAATTTACGTTTCAATTGGTTACATTCATCAGTAACATCATAATAAGATGAAAGTTTTAAATTATCGTTTTCATCGAGAATGTTCCAGGTTTTTAATACATTTACTGCATTTTGTGCATTTTCTTTGTCCATCTTCAAATTTCGATGTAAGATGAGAGTAAATGTCATTGTATTTTTATCGATTAATGTCAATTTCTTAATCAATTCTTCGTAAACATTATCAATCATCGTAAATAATGTATCTAAACCATTCAATGTACCAAGAATTCGAATTGTCATACTAATAGCACCACCATAATTTTGTGAAGTAGCCAAAATACCTTTGAGTAATGGTCCGCCAATTGAATCCCATTGTCGACGAGCAAAATCATGTCGTGGATTAACTGTATCAGCAACAATTTGATCGATTCGACATTGTAATGCTTTTGATTTCGTTTGCAAATCTAACGCATACATCTTTCGAAGTAAATATGTCATAGCTGGTTTAGCAAATTTCGCTCGAACTTTTGATTGAACTGATTCACATATTTGAGGTCGAATAAGATCGAACGAAAAACTTGCTAAATATTGTACACCACTATTGAGACCTTCTCGAACAAGAGCTTCGCCTGCTTTAACACCAGTATATTTGAATGCAAGACTTTTGAGATTTTTGCCTGTTTGAGCCATTGTTTGACCTACGGTTTTTGCGTTTGTTGCAAATTGTGTTCCGGCTTGTTCAAGTGCTTCTGTGCCCACGCCTTGAGCTAAATTTTTGATACCTTTTCCAGCATCTTTAAGTTTCGAATAACCCATCGAAACAGCTGAAATAATCAAACTAACAGCTTTTTGTTTGCAATAATCATTCCAACTAAATTGTCTATTACTAAATGCTCGATAAGCAGTAAACATATCGGCTAAACCTTCAGTAATTACGCCCATACCAACTGAAGCACCAAATCCAGTACAAATAAGAATACCACCAACTAAAATTTGAAGAGATCCCAATACAGCTACAGCAGTGACACTCCACCAAGGAATAAATCGTTTTTCATTAATTTCCAGCATATATTCGATACCTTTTGCAGTAAATTCATTTAATTCACCAATAGGCATCGAACTTTTTGTATATAATTCTGTAATATTTTTAACTTTATTTATTTGCATATTTTCTTGGTCAAGATTTGCTTCACTGACAATATGCTCAACTTGATCATGTTCTAAATTTTGAAATGTAACAGAAAATTCGATATTATTTGTACGAAGAACTTTGATGACCATTTCTGATGTTGATTGATCTAATTTATTAAAATAAAAATTGGCTTGTCCATCAAGTCCTTTGATACTGTTGTAAAAATCAATGCCAATAAATGAAATAGCGAATGTTATTTCTTTGTTTTCATTTATAATGTTTTTGATTTGGCTAATTTGTAAAGATTCAAGTTTAATATAAAAAAATGAATCCTCATTTTCAAGTTCATTGATTCGTCTTAACAATTCGGCTCGATCGATTTTTTCATAGAGTTTCTGTTCAGTACGACAAACCTTTGCATTTTCTATCCATGCATTGGTATTAATCATCTTCGAGAGTATTGATTTTGTCGAAACCATTTCGATATTGAATGAGTTAGCTTTAATCGACGAAAGTTTTTCATTTGCACTTCCATAATCCAAACGATCAAAATCAACTTGAAGATTACCAATAGTACTATATTTACGTTTGAAATATTTATTCAGTTCATTGATATTTGCATCTTTAATTATAATATCAAATCGAAGCGTATCATCAGTTCTTTTTTCAATCTCTCCAATAAGTTCATTCATTTGTTTGTTTTCCAACTTTTCGACTTTATTATCGATTTGTTTAATATGTAAGTCAACTTGATATGAACTGGTTAGACGAAGAGTATTGCAGAAGGTTCGTTCACTTTTAAGTTGAGCAATAGCTGATTCTTTTGATAGATCAAAATATTCTTTATTTTGATTGAATATAGTTTTTACTCGATCTAAGTCTGTTTGTTTCAATGTGATACATATATCATTATATGATGACGGTAATTTATGTTTTCCATATGAACTCTCGATAGTTTTTAAAGCTTGATCAATTGTACCACTATCTTCTCTTGTTGTTAAATCATTGAATGTTAAAGTGTAAATTTGGTTATTATTTAGTTTAATTGGCAACTTTTGTTTAGTATTTCTTTCAAGTTCATAATGATATTCAATTGTTTCCAAAATATTATTCTTCGATTGTTGTTCAATGCCAATCAAATCAATAAGTCGTAATGATTTTTTAATAGCACTAATATTACTTTGGATACTATTTAGATACGTGCCTAAGATAGTTGTTTTTGTCATGAATTGTTTGTAAAGTTCACTACCAGTAAACGTTGGTTGTTTTTGTTCTAAAATTAATTGCATAGCATTTAACATAGCCATTTCATTGGATAAAAGTTCCAATGATTTATTAAATGATTTCAGCGCTTTCTGTTTATAGTCGGTCTCCTGAATGATAAGTGAACACCAGGCAACACCAAAATGAGCTGCACCAAATCCACCATCATCTAATCCAGTAGCTTTTTCAAAATGGATCAAAGCCTCTTTAGCTTTCGAAGAGTCACGTATTGACCATTGATTGACAATAATATCATTCGCAATCACTATATGATAATATGCATTTTTAATAATTGTTCCTTCTTTATAATCTTTTCTTAAATTTTCAATCAATTTATTGCACTCGTTTTCAGCTTCATGTAATTGTATTTTGTTATCATCGATTTGTTTGAGAAACATTGCCCATTGTTCTTCAACAGCTGCAAGTATATTTGTTTCATAAACAGTTGGCATGACAGTTTTGAATAGTTGTTTTGTTTTTTGAACGATTCCTTGATTCTGTCGAATATCACGACGAATGTCTTCATTTAGAAATTGTGAAAATTTTTTAAATAAATTATCTTTGGTTTCAATTAATTTCAACTCATTCAGTTGAAATTCATCAAGATTCTTTGATTCGATTTCATCCCTTTGTTGTTTAACTTCTTTGGTATTGATATTTTTATAATCGATTAGATTCATTGCATTTAAAATCATCTGTCCTGTGCCTCGTTTACCTTGTCGAGCTGTTCGACCAAAAGCTTGATCTTCAACACGTTGATTATTTGGCATGAAAGTCACAATAACATGTAAACCACCGAATTCTTCTATTTCATCTGTACGAATATCCGTTCCTCGTCCAGCAAGATTTGTTGCAATGATAATTTCACCTGGTAAGATTTTTTCGACATGTTTCTCTTGATTCATATTATTCATTGTATACAATTTGACAGCTGATGATCGATGTTGAACTTTTAATAGTTCACCAAGTTGATTTGCATGAGCAATATTTTCACAAATAATCAAAATACCTCGATCTTTTTTCGTTTCAATCAACACAGTTGAACAAATCTGTTCAGCCCATTTGTTTTCATCTTGAGCAACGATCGGCTCTAATTCAAGGTATTGCTTTTGACGTAATGATGGAATATTAATTAAACCAACTTTATAGACTTGCTTTAGAACTTTTTTCGCCTTTTCTGAACCGAGTGTACCAGTTAGACCGTAAACAGTGGAATAATTCTTGATAAAACCAATGTTCGAAAGAAAATTAGTTGTTAATGTTTCTGAAGTCATTTTCAAATTGTGTTTAATTTGTAAAAATTGATGTAAACCATCACTCCAGTTCGTTGAACTTTGTACAATACCAGTACTAAAATAATCAACTGGTTTGATTTGACCTTCCTGTACGATATAATGAATATTTTCTTGATAGTTTAATGCTTCAATTGCATTAAAAATCCATTTAGGTTTTTGTGTTTCCTAGAATTGTTGATAATTCTTTGGAATTTCGATTTTTTTCTCTTCGGCTAACTTTGTTAAATAATCGTCTAAAGATTTTTTTAGATATTCATCTAAATCGCCGTTAATGACTTCTCCAATATCACTAATATCATTATTTTTCGAAACATGACTTTCTAAATCAGGTATTTTGATAAGATTATTATTATCATCGCAATATTCTAAAATGATTTTTCCATTTTCAAATCCAACTTTTCCATAAATCATGTACATTGTATTATTAAACATAATAAATCTTTCTTTAATGGTTAATAATTTTTGCCAGAGATAAACATAAACAAGTTGAAAGTAATCCATTCCAGCAGCTGTGGATGAAAGACGTGCAATTTTTGAACTATCATCAATGAGCATACTATCAACTTCATCAACAATAGCTATTTCACATTTGTTTTCACCAAGTGTACCCAACATACTGTAATGATGTCTTAATGAATCGAATTGAAATCGTGATATTTCACCATAGACAATATGGGCTTTATAACAATCTTTTCGACCATGTAAATAAACTGCTTTATCATTATTATCAGCACAGTTTAAGTCAAACATTTTGAATAATTTCTTCTTCTCATTACTATCTCGTTCTGCTAGAACAGGTGAACTTGTAATAACATGAACTTGCTTATTTTTCAATGCATTTATTATTGCTAATATGCATACAATGGTTGATTTGCCTTCGCCAGTAGCAACTTGTAATAATTTACCTCGGATATTCGATTCACTTTGTAGTGCTATTAGACTGCATAAGATTTGTGTATCTGTCAAATGATAACCAGTAAATAGAAAATTAGCTTGTTTTATCACAGCAATTGCTTCTACATTACTAAAAGATTGAATGGATGACTTAACCTTTGCTGACCAATGGTTAATTTGTCTAATTCCCCATTGAGCTATTGGTAAATCAGAATATTCGATTGATAATTTCAAATCTTCTCGTTTAATTTCTGCTAATTCGTTGGGTAATTCGTTTCTTATATAATTGACTAAAGTTGGGTTATTGGCATTGATTTCTTCTAATTCAGTTAGTAATTCTGTTGAATTTTTGACTTTGCCTTTCAATTGAAAATTATTTTCAATAACTAATTTGTTCAATCCCATTAAGAGATTTATAAAATCATTCGATTCTTGAATTACTTGATTGCACTTCTTAGCTTGTGAAGATGATAAATTATATTGATTGAGAAGTTTTAATATGTTTACGAAATTTTTAATTTGTTGGTTTGAATGACTTGAATTAAACGAGTCAACAAGTTGATCAAGTTGATCAAATGTCCATTTCTTTTTCATTAAAGCATTGAAATTACTGATTAAATCACCTCGATAGTTGCCTTTTTCACTATTGGATTTTATTTTCTTACATAAATATGTGATTTCAAGTAAACTCTTCAATTGATTAATATTGAGATTTTGATAATCTAAACCGTTCAAGTCAACTTTTTTCTCGAACAAAATCGAATAACATCTTCTAGTTGTCGTAAATTATCGATGTCTGATAAACATTTGAAAAGATTCTCAATGAACTTCATATTGAAAAGTGCACAAATATTGATACAAAGTCGTTCCAAATAATTTGCATCGATATTTTTGTTTATGAATTGTTGTTTTATCATTTCCATACACCAATCTTGTTTGAATGTCTTGTAAGGAAATTCATGATTGTTCAAAATAAACATCACATCATCGTAAGGTCTCGTAGAGACGTATATAAATAAATCAATAACATCCGTAATCGATTTCAAATGTTCAACTTTCTGATTGATTAAACTTAACATTTTCACAGATTTTTGATACATGAAAGTCTCTTCGATGGTAAGCCACTTCGTGTAAAAATCATGTTTTTCTTTCTTTTCTACTTCGAAATGTTCGAATAAATTGGATATGATCAATTCTCTTATCCAATATTTGTGTTCATATTTTCCAAAGACATCAAAGTCAATAAATTCCAACGAAACAATAGTTTCTAATAAATCGAAATGCAAAGGAACTTTATCAATTTGTACACCAGCAGTCGAAAATTTTTCTGTTATCGAATGACACCAATTTTCAAATTCTTGAGATGGTTTATATTGAGCATTCTTACGAATTGAGTTTAGACCTTTGAATGAAAAATTTCGAACTAATGGATTTGGATGATCGAGATGATTTTCTAAGTATGTAATGCAGTTTTCTGACAAATAACATGTTTTCAATGCATAATAAATTGATTCTACAAGAACAGGCAAGAGTGATATTTCATTTTCGAGTTGAACTAATTGATCAAGAACTTCGGCAGCTTTTTGGCATTTTTTCTCTTTAATGATTCGACAGTA
>Ga0209930_1003648_pt1 | contig 14988 bp, 10 predicted proteins | sample ThiBiot_500_biof_2_FD_183948 | JGI IMG/M metagenome (GOLD analysis project Ga0209930, IMG submission 183948) | Wastewater bioreactor microbial communities from Cape Town, South Africa - Thiocy_cont_500_biof (SPAdes) | ecosystem: Engineered > Bioreactor > Thiocyanate-remediating >... | reverse complement strand
AAAGGCTCCGTATCAACGCTCTACGGCGGAGGAGCCATTGGTGGTATGATTAATATCGTCTCGAAGACACCGCACTCCGAAACGCCTGAATTTACAACCCTTCTGAACCACTCTAATCTGAAAGAAACCAATCTGAATGCCTACTATTCGCAGCGTTATGGCAAAACCGGTTTGACGCTTTTTACGGGCTATACCTATCAAAAGGCGGTCGATGTAACTGGTGATGGGTTTACCGATAGTCCCGGCATCAAGCAGTTTAATTTCCACCCCAAATTTTTCTGGAACCCGACGGATCATACTAAGCTGGATATTGGCTATGCGTTTACCACTGAAAATCGTACCGGTGGATATCTGCCTGCTCTTGAGGGTACAGAACCTAACGCCTACAAAAACGTAACCGACTTACAGCGCCATACGGTTGATTTCAATGCCAGTCACAATACATCAGAAACCAATGTCCTGACAGTCAAAGGGGCTGTTAGTACCTTCCACCGGCAGAACACGGATTATCAGAAACTGTCCGATGGTCGCCAATCGTCGGTTTATCTGGAAGCCAATGATTTAGCCCGTTTTGGTAAACACCAGTTGATTGTGGGTGCCAACCTAACCCTCGAAGCCTTCCGCAAAAATCCTGACAGTACCCGTCTGGTCGATTATACCTACAACACCGTTGGTGGATTTGTGCAGGACGACTGGCAAGTGGGTGAAAAGGTCGCGATACAGGCCGGACTTCGGTTCGACCATCACAATACGTTCGGGAGTTTTCTACTCCCTCGCCTATCAGTTAAACTCAAACCATCCGATCCATGGACGATTCGCCTGAGTGTGGGAACGGGCTACAAAACCCCGAACCTGTTTGTCAACCAAACACCCGGCGCCTTAAATGTTAGTTTGATTTTCCCACGTTTGTTACCTATTGATGTCGCGACTGTGAAGGCAGAGCGGTCTGTGGGTACCAACATCGATATTGCGTATTCCAAAACCTTTGAAAGTGGGTTTTCGGTGCAGGTTGATCAGGCGCTTTATTACACCGTTGTCAACTCACCCGTGGTGTCGGCGTTTTCCAGCTTATCGAGTAATCTGGGGGCTTACACTCAGTTGATCAATGCGCCTTACAATATCTTCAGCGTTGGAACCGACACCTACGTTCGGCTCGAATATAAAGCATACGAGTTGTATTTTGGCTATAACCATACGCTCGCCCGTCGCAACGGCCCCACTGATAATACCTACCTGCCACTGGCTCCCCAGGACAAGTTCTCCACTACGATAGCCTGGGAAAATGATCATTTCCGGTTTGGTGTCGAAGCCAGCTATGTAGGTACACAGTATCTTTACAACAACCAGAAAGTACCTAATTATACCTTCTTTGCTGCTGCCGCTGAATATCATTACAACGACCACTGGCGACTGGTACTCAATGGTGAGAACATCTTTAATGTGAAACAGGCTAATTACGAAACGGTTGTGCTGGGTACTAATCCGACCGTACAGCCGACCTTCCGGCCTATCTGGGCACCATTGGAAGGGCGGATTGTAAATCTGGCACTGAAATTCACGTTATAAGCTCAACTTTACCGTATACTAAACTGGTTCCTGAAGTTCATCACTTCAGGAACCAGTTTAGTAAGTGCTCTTTTGGGAGGAGCGTAGGGATAGGGGCACTACATGTCAAACTTTTCCAGCTTGCCTTTTCGATAGACATAGATCTCGTACGTATGTTTATCAATACCGAAGACTTCCTCCAACACGACGTGATTGGCTCCCTGGCTGAGTTTCTTCGCTTCAATTTGTTTGTCTGTAGGGAGTTCACTGAGCGGAATCGTGTGCTCGAACTCGAAACCTTCATCGTATTCAAACTCCAGCGAAAACAGTTTATTCCGCCACTGTAGTTGCGTGCTCATGCCATTGGCAAGGGGCGAATAGTCAATATCAATAGGGGCTTTCGTTACCACCTGACCAGCGGCTTCGGTAAATAAACTCAGGCCCGAAACCACCATGGCCGCATAACCAACCCGTCGGAAAAGTCCTTCACTCAAACGGGGCAGTAACCATTTCATGCCCCAGGAAGAAAGTATGGCCGCTACGGCAATCACAGCCCCCAACGAGAGTGCTTTTCCCGTTAGTAATCCAAACGATGCGTATAAGACCAGCTTGACCCCGTGCAGCATAATCTCATTAGCCGCCCGGGTGGCTACGATTTCTTCTTTAGTCATCCTGTAGCGGAGATAGAACCGGTTAAATAGCAATCCAACGGCTCCCGTAAGCCCTGAAACAATACCCGCTGCGAGTCCGATGAAGGCCAAATAAACTTTTGGTAACCGATGAACTTCCTCTAATTCTTTTGTGGAACGAAAAATTAAGGGAAGGTTGGCCATCAAAAATAAGCCCATCAACAGTTCCAGGTAGAGCGGATTGATATAGGTAAGCAGCTTCGCGCCAATCCATACGGCGGGTAGGGCAGGTGGCACAAACCAAACCACGATATCCCAGCGAATACGCGACCAGAAGGCAATGATGCGGGAAATCGAACTGGAAACGGTGCCGATGGATAGCGCAGCCGGAACCTGGGCACCCGGCAAGAGGGAGCCTAATATAGGCAACAACAAAAGACCGGCTCCGCCACCGCAAACCGCGCTGAGTGAAAACGCTAATAGAGCACAGCCAAATAAAAGCAAACCGGATAAAAACATATGGGTACTGGTTAATAAAACCAAGGCTTGAGTGCTAGCCAACAGGGGTCGAATGGGTTGTCCGCTGCCATTCGGTGAGTACAATACCGACAATTAGCCAGCAGGCACCAACTAGGTAGCCGCCCAGCACATCGCTCAAAAAATGAACACCTAAATAAATTCGGCTAAACCCAACCACTAAAATCAATCCAATAGCACAGATGCCCACCAGCCACTGGTTCTGGATCCGGCGACGCCCACGGACAAGCCAATAGCCCAATAGTCCATAAAGGGTCATGGCCGTAGCCGAATGGCCACTGGGAAAGGAATAGCCTGATTCAGTATAATAGGCCACTTCTGTCGGTCGTGCCCGAATAAATGTTCGTTTGCCAACCTGCACAAACAAGCCGACACCTGCCATCAAAATCCACAGGATTACCATGTTGCGTCCTTTTTTTTGACGGTATAAAACAAACGATCCAATCAGGGTTAGGCCTATTGTTACGTAAGCCGAGCCCAACCAGGTTAGCGCATAGAGTAGTTGGCTAACCGGTGTACTCCGCTCCCGAAAGAGCCATTGAGTGAATCCGTGATCGACCTGAACCATCGGCTCGGAGTTGACCAGATTTTCGGTAATTTCGGAGAGTACCATCACGTTGACGACCATTAACCCAGCAAGAACCGTTAGGGGCAATCCTCGAAAATGGTCCGTCGACAGCCGTTCGGCCAGCCAGCCAACAAACCTGGGGAAGTGTTTGGCCAATCGACCAAAGCGATGGTGAATATGGTGTTGGAGTTGGTTTGTCGTCATTGGGAAAGTGCTCACGCCAGCGCAGGGTACTGAACACAAACTAACGATGGCATTCTGAAGAGACTTTGAAGTTGACTCCGATCCTGGTTTTGTGGAATGAGCTGTATGGCTAATGGGGCCACTAGTTCAGCATAAATAGAGGGGTAAGTTGACTTATTGACAGAAGCCGATCAAATCTGCATCAACTTCAGATTTGCTTCAAAATTGACCATCACATTTGTACGCATGATGCCACTTGGCAGCGATGCAGTAAAACACAACCAACGGAAAATGGAACGCCCCAACGTGGACTTCAGCAACTAGCCAAACCCACCATATCCTAGCCATACTCGCTAGACCTGCCCCAAAAAGCAGTCGATCGGGTATGGCTTTTGTTCTATAAATAATCAATATTAATTAATTGTAAAGTGCTTATTATCAAATAATTAATTTAAAATATTGACTCACCATATCTTGGAAATAGTCTATAAGTTTGCAGACGAAAAGGATCGAAACAAGTTTCCCTTTCTTATACTAACCTATGGTCTCTTTTATCCAGAAAATCACGATCGCTGCCTGCCTTGTCGGAGCCAGCCAGGTACAAGTTATCGGGCAAACTACGCCTATGTATTCCTTTATTGAGAAAATCAGTTTACCTACCGGCGATGGCAAATGGGATTACCTGAAAATGGATGGCGAACGCGAACGGTTGTTCGTCTCGCACTTCGATCGGGTACACGTTATTGACTTAACGACAAACAAACAGATTGGCGAGATTACGGGTCTGAAAGGCGTTCATGGAATTGGTCTGGCGAAAGAGTTAAACAAAGGCTACATCACCAACGGAACGGATAATGCCATCACGGTTTTCGATTATAACACCTTTAAAGTCCTGCAAATAATACCTGTTACCGGAAAGAAAGCCGATGCGGTCATGTACGATAAGGGAACGAAGCGGATTTTTGTGTTCAACAATGGCAGTGGTGATGCCGTTGCCATTGACGCTGTAACCGACAAAGTAATTGGCACCGTAACGATGGGTGGTGCGCCGGAGTTTGCGGTAGCCAACGAGAAAGGGAGCATCTTCAATAACAACGAAGACACAAATGAGATTTTCGAAATTGACGCCAAGACGCTCAAGGTCAAGAATAAATATTCCGTAGCACCGGCTGGTGGTGTACCAACCGGACTGGCTTACGATGCCCGCACGAATCGCTTGTTTTCGGTTTGCCGTAAGCCACAGGCACTGGTCGTGATGGACGCGTCAACGGGAAAAATCGTTCAGTCATTGCCAATCGGTGGCGGTGTGGATGCGGTGGTTTACGAGAAAGAACTGAAGCTGATCATGACGTCCAATGGGGAAGGTAATGTCACGATTATCCATCAGGATTCTGCCGACACGTATTCGATTGTTCAGACGTTGACGACGAAACCGGGCCAGAAAACAATGGTTCACCGGGGGACAACGCACCGCATTTACCTGAGCGGAGCCGATTATCAGGCCGATGGCAAAACGCTCGTACCGGGCACATTCGGCGTGTACGTATATGGACCAACGGTAAAGCAGTAAGCAGTCGCGCAACTTAGCCAATTAGTCATGTTGTCTTTCTTGCATAAAGCCTTTTTGGGGGCTTGTCTGGCCACGCTTTGCCCATTCCTTAGTCAGGCGCAGTCGAATACGAATCAGGCACCGTTCAGTTTTGTAGCATTCGGCGATATGCCCTACAATTTGCCTGAAGACTACGGCCGTTTCGAGAATCTGATTCGGGACGTCAACAAACAGAATCAGGTTTTCAATGTACACGTGGGCGATATCAAGTCCAGCGAGACGGATTGTTCGGATGCGTATTTTCAGAAGATTCACGGCTATTTCAACCAGTTTGACAAGCCGCTGATTTACACCCCCGGCGACAATGAGTGGACTGATTGCAACAAGTACGCACCGGGTAAATATGATATCGACGAGCGACTGGCCAAAATCCGTAGACTGTTTTTCGACGGAAAAAACAGCCTTGGGAAAGCGAAACTTCCTATGGTCTCGCAGTCGAAAAATCCAGCGTTTGCCAAATACGTGGAGAACAACCGCTGGTACTACGGTAATGTCCAGTTCGGAACAGTCCACATCGTAGGCACCAACAACAACTTTTACCCCGATCCGAAGGGCAACAATGCCGAATTCTATGATCGCAATAAGGCGAACCTAGCCTGGATCGATGAGGTGTTCGATCAGGCGAAAACGAGCAACGCCATCGCTGTCGTGCTGTTCACGCAGGCCGATATGTACAATCCGGCAAAGGACGCTAAAGAAGCCAATGCGTTCACGGCCCTGAAAGACAAGCTGCTGGCTCGAATTGAGGAGTTTAAGAAACCAGTGCTACTGGTCAACGGCGATTCGCATGTGTTTCTGGTCGACAAACCGATCTACGTGAAAGGTGGCAAGAAGAAGGCGCTCGATAGATTCACGCGGCTGCAACTCTTCGGAGAAGATAATATCCATGCCGTGAAAGTGACGATCAATCCAGCCACGCTCGGACTGTTTCACATTGAGCCGCTTATAGTGCAGGGCAACTAATGAATACGAACGATTTGACACCATAGCTATGAAATTTACGCTTTACCTAGTACTGCTATTACTTGGATCACTCACCGTGCAAGCCGCTACGCTGAAAGGCTCCGTGATGGACGCTCGTACGGGCGAACCACTCATTGGAGCAACAGTGAGTCTGGCTAATACCAAATACGGCGGTACGGTTGGATTAGACGGTAACTATCACATCAAAGACGTTCCCGCTGGAACCTACACCTGTCGAGTGCAATACGTCAGTTACCAGAAAATGGAGAAAACGGTTGTTATAACGAGCGGGGTAGTTGTTCAAAACTTTTCCCTGGCGGAAAGCAGTCGCGACCTGGCCGAAGTGGTGGTGACGGCTTCCAGCGACCGGGAGAGTGAAAACAGCACCCGCAAAATTGAACAGAAAGCCGATAATGTCCTCAATATCATCGGTGCCAAAGCCATTTCGCTACTACCCGACGTGACGGTGGCGAATGTCTTGCAGCGTGTCTCGGGGGTATCGGTAGTCCGAAATGCGACGGGTGACGGTCAATTTGCCATCATCCGGGGCATGGATCGTCGGTATAACTATACGCTGGTCAATGGGATTAAAATTCCCAGCCCGGACAACAAGAACCGCTTCGTGCCGATGGATATTTTTCCGGCCGATCTACTGGAACGACTGGAGGTGGTCAAAGCCCTCACACCCAATATGGAAGGTGATGCCATTGGCGGTTCGATGAACATGATCATGCGCTCGGCACCGGATTATCTGGTGGTGAATGCAACCGTCTCGGGTGGATATAGCCAATTGTTCAGCAGTCGTCCATTTTCGGGCTTCAGCACGGCGGGCATGAATTTTCGCTCACCTTCTGAAGTGGCGGGCAGCAATCGGTATGCGGCTAAACCAAGTGATTTTTCCGTCCGAACAGCGCAGTACCAGGATGTGCCACTCCCCATCAATGGCCTGATGAGCCTCTCGATTGGCAATCGGTTACTGAACAAACGACTGGGTTTTCTAGTCGGCGGTTCCTATCAGCATACGTACCGGGGTAGTCAATCCTCGTTTCTACGGCTGTACGGCCAGCCTTCGCCCGACCCGGTTCCGAACACGCCCATCTTCGAATTTGTGGAGCAGCGTACCTATTCAAACGAGCAGGCTCGAACGGGCGTCAACCTCAAACTTGATTATGACCTGAATCGAACTGGAAATTCGTCGGCTAATAAATTAAGCCTGTACGGACTGTTCATGCAGTTGGATGACAAGCAACACCGCACGGTGCTAGGGAATCAACTAGTGCAAATCGGCGATGTGACCACCACTGATCGGTCGGTATTTCGGCGCCAGAACATCTATAACGTTACGCTCCAGGGCGACCATGCACTTATTCCCAAACTGAAACTGAACTGGTCGGCGGTGTATTCGCTGGCGAAAAGTCAAACACCAAGCTGGACTGATCTTTCGGTGACGAGCCGGACCAGCCAGGGAGCGGATGGAAAATCTACATCGACGCTGTACATCAACGACATGAGCTATATCTGGACGCGCAACAACGACCGCGATCTGGCTGGCTATGTAAATCTGACTTATAACCTATTCCCAACGTTTGATGTGTCGGTAGGGGGTATGTACCGGGATAAGGCTCGGGATAATTACTACAACGATTACTCCTTATCGACGGTGCTACCCGGTGGTGATCGGCAGGTATTTACCAGCGTCGACAAAGCCATTTTCTCGTTCCGTCCCGACTCATATGCGTATCCAGATAGTACGAACGCCAATAACTATTCGGCCAAGGAGCAGATCGCTGCTGGGTATATTCAGGGTAAGTTTAGCCGGGGTAACTGGCAGGTAGTCGGGGGCGTGCGGGCTGAAAACACGAACCAGTCGTATGTGTCGCAGTTGCCAGTCACCGCCACCGGCAAAACGGGGGCTATCAGTTATCTGGATTTCTTGCCCAGTCTGCACCTGAAATACCAGTTGTCGGCCCGTGAAAACCTGCGTTTTTCCTACTTCCGGGGTATTAGCCGACCCGGTTATTTTGAAATCGTACCCGCTTCGTTCCCCGGCGACTTTTTCACCGAATCGGGTAATTACAACCTCAAACATACGGTGGCTGATAACGTCGACCTGCGCTATGAATTCTTCCCAAGAGGGAATGAGCAAGTCCTGATCGGTGCCTTTGTCAAAAACATCCAGAATCCGATTGAATACGGGTTTAGCCAGTTGGCCCAGAACAACATTGTGTACCAGCCCATCAATTATGGTACGGCTGTCAACTACGGGGCGGAACTGGTGTTTGCCAAGTATTTCAGCAACTGGGGCGTGTCGGGCAATTACACCTATACAAAATCGAGTATCACCACCAGCAAGCGGGTGTATGGGCGGGATGCGTCTGGCAGTACTGTGGTAACCGACGTGCAACAAACCCGGCCACTCCAGGGCCAGTCAGATCATATTGCCAACTTGTCGTTGATGTATAAAAATCAGCAGATTGGTTTCGATGCCCAATTGGCCTGGGTCTATACCGGCAAGCGGATCAATATCGTATCGGCTTACAAAGATCTCGACTATTGGCAGCGGGGTACGTCGCAGGTGGATTTCTCGGCGGAAAAACGCTTCCACGGCGGTCGGTTGAGCGTATTTACCAAGCTCACCAATTTGCTGAACAATCCAATCATCGTCGATATACTACGCCCTAACACCCTAACCGGCTATCCCGATCAGGATCGCAGCGACCGGATTACGGTACAGAAAGATGTATTCCAGCAGAGCTATTTACTGGGCCTGCGCTACAAACACTAATTCCCAATCAATCAGTTACTTTTTATTTAACAATCAACTCGAATGAAACGTCAGATCCAACTGAGCTTCTTAGCCGTCGTGATGATGGGCAGCCTATTTACCGGCTTGCTAAGTTGCAGCAAATCCGAAAATGTGCAGGTCTCGGCTCCTCTCTACCAGGTAGGGCAGGCCGTAAGTACCAAAACACCGTTACAGGGATCGATCAAAGGAACGCTGAAAGCTGACTCGACCTACAATGTAACGGGCGATGTATTCATCAACGAAGGCGATACGCTACTGATTCAGCCGGGCGCTAAAGTCCTGTTCGATGGGAAGGGAGCCTGGTATTTTGTGGTGAAAGGCTCGCTACTTTCATTGGGCACCCAGGCGAAACCGATCTATTTCAGCGTTCCTAGTTCAGTAGCTGTCAAAAACGAAACGTTGGGTTCTGACCCTACCGCCGACCCCGCTTACAAAGGATATTGGGGTGGTATCGCGGGGGAAACCATGTTTAAAAACATTATCATCAAATGGACCCACCTGGATTTTGGGGGTGGTAAACTGGGCACTTCCCCCGTATCGTTTTTGGCTAACGGTGCTAATGCCTATACGCTTACGTCGAAAAATTCTGACGGCATTGTGGTTCTGGAAGATTCGTGGGTGTATGGGTCCATTGACGATCCGATGCGTCCGTTTGGTGGTAAGTGGAATGTTATGCGGAATACCTTCGAGAAGTGTGGTTTTACTGGGGGCGAAGCCTGGAACGTAAAAGGCGGTACCGTAGGTAACTTTGCCTACAACCTGGTCATCGGCATGGCCACCAATGGCCCAAAAGCGTCGAACGATGGACAGGCAACCAACCAGCCTCAGACCAATATCCTGATGTATAATAACACGCTGATCGCCAACGGTTACCGCCGATCAGCGGATGGTCGTGGCGGCTCGCTCAATTTTGAAAACGGCGCGAAAGGAGCGTATTACAATAACTTGATGGTCGATTGTAAGTATGGTCCACGGGTGGTTGGAGCTACGGCTAGTTATTCAGGTAATGCCCTGGTTGTTGCCGATACGGCCAATATCAAATATGGCTATAACTACAACTACGTCGATTCACTGAAAATGGCGAACCAGATCTATCCGACGGGTTTTTATACCAAACCGCAGACGACCGATATTCCCGCACCATCATCGTTCTTACCTGCTGGCTACAAACCAGGAGCAGTTTATGATGGCTCGGCTGTCGTTCAGAAAAACAACCCGTTGTTCGTCAACTTCCCATTGCCTTACGTAGCCACTAAAAAAATAGCCGATGCCAGCTTTGTTGGGACGTGGAACTTCCGGTTGCAGTCTACATCACCTGCACTTGGCAAAGGAACGACCAGCTTTAGCCCATTGACAGTGGTGCCGGTTAGCGAGCGGTATGGCTCCACCGAAATCACGCCACCAAGTACGGATGTAGGTTGTTATCCAAGCAATGGAAAGGGCAATCTACACTAACTAAGCCTGATGAAACATACCCTCGTACTTCTGTTGCTGATCAGTCAGATGATTCTGACGCAAACTTGTTCAGCGCAGGACGAACCATTCATTGCGCGCCCCTATCTCCAGATCGGACGAACACCCTCACCCGAAACTCTTCAACTACTCTGGCATGCCCCAGAAACCAGTAACGACTGGACAGTTGAATACCAGGTGGATGCAAATGGTTCCTGGAAGAAAACGGCCATGCCTACCTCGATTCGAGTGGCCGTGGCTGGTATTGAACCGCACCGGGTTTTCCAGACAGCTTTAACTGGTCTGACGCCAGGCAACAAGTTCAACTACCGGGTGTTGAAAGCCGGGAAGGTCGTGTTTACGGCTGAAGGCCAAGCCTCGAAAAAGGCTGACCAGCCGTACCGATTTGTTGCGTTTGCCGATATTGGTGCAGAGACTTCAGCCCAGAAAAAACTGGCTTCTCGTGCCTATTTAGCGAAACCGGATTTCGTAGTCGTTCCGGGCGATATTGTGTATGAACGTGGCTTGATTTCCGAGTATCGTTCCCGCTTCTGGCCAATTTATAATGCTAATCAGGTCGATACGACAGGGGCACCGCTACTACGGTCGGTACCAATGATCGTGGCCCCCGGTAATCACGATACCGATACGCGTGATCTTGACAAATACCCTGATGCGCTGGCGTATTACTATTACTGGAACCAGCCCCTAAACGGGATAACGGGTACAGAAGGTGGCCCGCTTGTACCAACGATGACGGCTTCGGCTGAGAATCGTAAAGCATTTACCGATGCGGCCGGAGAGGCTTATCTGAAAATGTCGAATTATTCGTTCGATTATGGCAACGCTCATTGGACGGTGATCGACTCGAATCCTTACGTTGATTTCACCGATAAAGCGTTGCAGGATTGGATTGCTGCTGATTTAGCCAGCGCTAAAGAAGCTACCTGGCGATTTGTGATGTTCCACCACCCCGGTTTCAACTCGGCGCGGGAGCATTACGAGCAGCAACATACCCGGCTTCTGTCACCAATCTTTGAAGCGGGTAAGGTCGATGTGGTCTTCACGGGGCACGTACATAACTACCAGCGTTCTTTTCCGCTGACGTTTGTTCCTGATAAAAAAGGCGTTCTGTTAGTGTCGAGCATGGGAGCTAAGATGGCTCGCGGACGGGTAGTCAACGGCCAATGGAAACTCGACAAATCCTTTAACGGGAAAACCAACACCAATCCCAGGGGCATCATTTACCTGGTGACGGGTGCAGGTGGTCAAACGCTGTATAATCCCGAGCAGAATAACGACCCCGACTCGTGGCAGCGATTTACGGATAAGTTTTTTTCGAACGTACACTCACTCACCGTCGCTGATGTAGACGGAAAAAACCTGACGATTCGTCAGATTGATGTGAACGGAAAAGAACTCGACTCGTTCAAGGTAACCAAGTAATTTTCGGCTTCATCAAGGTGGTTTCAGGCGACACAATTTGCCGCCTGAAACCACCTGTTTTTTATGTAAAGAGATAGAGTTCTGAAGTCCTTTTTACATTAATACTCTGCATTCATCCCAGTATGTATGGCCTTCGTCACTAATCGGTTAAACTACACAACAGAACCAATGGGTGGTCGTAATTCTGTAAATCTGTTTATGGTGGCTATCCTGAATGCATTAATAATCCAGTTCTATTAAACAATTGCTCGGCTACGATTTCTCAATACACCTAACCACATACCCGTTAGCGCACCAACAATAGCTGACACAAAAAACTTGATTGGAAACCAATCCAATAGAAGATAGGAAGGCCTTTCTTCAGAAACTACAGCAGTGCCAACCGCTAGTACATACCATAGAAAAAGGGGAGCCATACAAATGAGTAGGCGCTTAATGGCATTATAACGGGGCGAATCAGCTAGTGCAAAACTACTTAACAGACAACAGACGCCAGCACTTATATAGAAGCGGGCAATGCCATCTTCGGGGGCCATTATGCGCATGCCCATTATACTTAGACCTAAACAACAGGTAAACACGCACAAACCGGCTATAACAAGCCAGCCTACCGGTGCTTTCTCTAACCACACCAATAAGCGTTGGTTGGTTGCATAAGGGAGTACTACTTGTAGAAACATTAACAGCCAGGTCAGATAAAATCCTAACCAACAAATGTGGTGAATATGGTTGAACTGCTGATTGATCCACTGTTTTTGAATGGATATCGCTACTAAATCGGCAAATCTATGCTCAGCGAAGTAGGCACCTAAGGCTGCTAATCCCACTAGACTTCCTAACGTCACTGTTAACCCAATAGGGCGCTGTTTAAGCTGATGGAAAAACCATTGACCTACTCGATGGTTCTGCCTGATCAACCGCATGCCTCCCAGTTGCAGACCGACTAACGTTGCCAGGCATACGCTAACATCAAGCAATAAGGTGATTCGTGTATCACCAAAGTAGCTGGCAAACCAAACAGCCCCGTACCCTGTGATTGTTTCACTTAGATTCCTGCTAAAAATAAAGCAGAGGGCTCCGAGTAAAAGGAGTACGGGTTCCCGTTGTTGAGGGACTGGACGACTTAGTTTCGTAAACTCCTGATCAAGGAGATCGATTGACCCCAATCGCTGACTGGCAATCAGGAAAGCTTCCTGCTGGCTCAGATCTTTGGCTTGTAAAGCGTCAATACTATCCAGCAAATGGCTTGTTAATTCCTGAAGCTCATCGTTGGTGAAACTGCCGGATTGCTCAAATTGGCTGGTCCAGGTTTGAATGGCTGTTGTTAGGTCAAACTGGGATTGGGAGTCCATAAGTGTTGGAGAAGTTGGTTAACAAGGTTCCAATGTGTACGTTCAGCAGCCAGCGTTTCCCGGCCCTGCTCTTTCAGACGATAATACTTACGGTGGCGATCATTTTGTGCCGTTTGCCAAAACGATTCGACTAAGCCCCGCTGCTCAAGCTTACGAAGCACAGGATATAGTGTGCCTTCGGCCAGGTCAAGTTTCCCGCCGGAGAGTTCACGTACCTGTCGAATAATTTCGTAGCCATAATTTTCCTGTTGGGTCAGGATTGATAGCACAAGTGGCACCATAGCTGCCGCAACAAGCTCTTTGTTTGGGTTTTCCTGAATTGCCATACCTCGATGTACAATGTATGGCAAATATACATAGAAGTTCTATGCTTAAATGTTTTTTTATGGAGAAATTTCTGCGATTCTTTCAACGAATTATCTCAAAGAATCAACACCAGCGTTCCTCCGATAATCAGGAGTGCGCCAAGAGCCGCTTTCCATGTCAGCACTTCGCCCAGAAACACAACTGACAGAATAATGGCGATGGCCACACTCAGCTTATCGACCGGAGCTACCTGCGAAACCTTCCCGAGTTGAAGCGCTTTAAAATAAAAAATCCAGGAAAACCCTGTTGCCAGCCCTGAACAAATCAGAAACAGCCAGTTCTGGCGACTAAGTGAAGGCAACGTATCAATGCCACCCCGCCAGAATACCAATCCCCAGGCTACAAACAAAATGACGACGGTTCGAATAGCCGTAGCCAGATCGGTATTGACGCCTTTAATGCCGATTTTAGCCAGAATGGCCGTCAGGGCGGCAAACAAGGCTGAGAGTAAGGCATAAATCCACCACATAACTAGATTAGAACGGTTGACTTTAGCAAAAGAATCCCTAGAATCTGAAGCATTTTTGAAGTTAGGATTGATTCTTCCCACTCCGTAGTAGGTTTTAATGGTCATCAGGTTGAGATTCTGCTAATGATCACCCACCGTCCTAACTAGCGTATTTATTCGTACCGCAAAGCCCTTACCGGATTCGTACGCGCCAACCGAACGGCATGATAACCTGTGGTCAGAGCGGCAATGAAAAAGGCGACCCCTCCGGCCAGCACAAACTCCTCTAAGCCAATAGCAACATGGTAGGCAAAGTCCTGCAACCAGTGGTTCATGATAAACCAAGCCAGCGGACTCGCCAGCAGAATAGCAAGCCCGACCAATAGCAGAAGTTCCCTCGATAGCAGGTAAATTAAACCAGGCTCTTTAGCACCCATCACTTTGCGAACACCCACTTCTTTGGTTCGTTGTGAAGTGGCTAGCGAAGCTAATCCGTATAAGCCCAGACAGGCCACTAAAATCGTAAGCAGGCTAAAATAAGTAAAAATCGTTGCCAGACGACGCTCCCGCTGGTACTGCTTCTCAAACGTAGCGTCCAGAAAGGTAAAATCGAAGGCATGATTCGGGACGATCTTTCGCCATTGACTTTCGACCAGGCTGATTTGATCGGGTAACTGGCCAACGGATAACCGCACGAGCATTTTTTCGGCGAATTGCCCCGCATTATTCTGCAACACCATCGGCTCGATGAGCTTCTGGGGAGACTGAAAATGGAAATCTTTAACCACGCCCACCACCCGGCCACGCCATGTTTCCTGGCCAATGGGTCCCTGGCTGAGGCTCTTCCCGATAGCTGCTTCTGGTCCGGGTCCCCAAGCCATCTTCTTTGCCAGGGCTTCGTTGACTAGCACTTCATGGATATCTCCACCCTTCTCTTTATTAGGTGTTGAAGTGGTAAAGTTTCGACCAGCAACCAGGGGAATGCCTAAGACAATCAGGTAGTTTTCGTCTATGTCAATGGAGCGTTGAGGGAGCGGTAGCATTTTTCCATCCTTTTCCAGGTTGAACGCCGACAGATTCATAT
>Ga0209930_1003629_pt1 | contig 15027 bp, 12 predicted proteins | sample ThiBiot_500_biof_2_FD_183948 | JGI IMG/M metagenome (GOLD analysis project Ga0209930, IMG submission 183948) | Wastewater bioreactor microbial communities from Cape Town, South Africa - Thiocy_cont_500_biof (SPAdes) | ecosystem: Engineered > Bioreactor > Thiocyanate-remediating >... | reverse complement strand
CGGGGCGCGATGCGCGCCTGTGTTTCGATGCCGGGGCCGGTGAGGATCAGCTCCACCCCGCCCTCCAACGCCTCGACCGGCAGCAGAAGCGTCGCCGAGGCATCGGGATAGGAAGAGGTGCCGATGGAAAAGCGCCGCCAGTCGGTCACGGCGCTTCCTTTGGCGAGCACGGCGAAAGCGGCCTGTTGCGGATCAGCGATGACCGGCGCGCCGGTCTGGAATTCGACCCAGGCGCTGGCGGCCTCGGCATCCTCCACCTCGAACCAGACGGGGCTGTCGTAATCGGCAAGCGCTGCAAGGAAAGCGGCGGCGGCCGTCTCCAGCGGTGCGGGGGCCGAAACCGGCTGGGCCAGATCGACAATCGTGCCCGGCCGCGCCATCGCGTCCATCACCGAACGAAAGACGGCCTGCGCCCCGAAAACCGGACTTTCGAAGCCGCCCTCATAGGCGGCGGCGTACGTATTGGCCTGCATCAGTCTTCTCCGCGAACCATGGTGAAGAAATCGACGCGAGTCGCCTCCACCTCCTCCACCTGCCGGCGGCGCTCCTCGGCTTCCGCTTCCAGCGCCGGGGCAACGAAACGTGTCTCGACGGTCGCCCGCCAGTCGTCGCGCTGAGCAAGCGCATCGAGGTGGGCGACCATGCGCGCCTTTTCCATATCGCGGCCGAGCAGCACTGCATGGCCGATCTCGCCGCTCTCCAGGCGCACCGTGGCGCGGGTCACCGTCGCCTCGCCGAGATTGAAAGGCTGGCCGCCGCCGCCGATGCGACCGCGCAGCATGACCATGCCGATTTCCGGGCCGCGCACCGGCAAGGCCTGCGGCATGGTGGCGGAGAGCGCCTCATAGGCCTGCGCCAGCGGCCGGGTCGCGGCGGTCAGCAGAGCGTCGAGCACGCGTTTTCGATCCGGGATGGTTGCCTGCATGGGAACAATCTTTATTTGTCTAGTTGTCTATACATTTGATCTGATCTAGGTTTTAACACCGAGGCCATGACGGCTTGATGACAAAGTTCGAAGGTTGAAGACATGAGCCCTGAAACAGACGGCATCGCGCTCTGGCGGCGCGTCGCCGACGATATTCGCAGCGCCATCCATGACGGCAGCATCACTGCCGCCCTGCCGCCGGAAACCGATCTCGCCAGCCGCTTCGGCGTCAACCGCCATACCGTGCGCCGGGCGATTGCGGCGCTCGCCGCGGAGGGGCTGGTGCGGGCCGAGCGCGGGCGCGGCACCTTCGTCAACGCCGCGCGTCCACGCATCGTCTATCCCATCGGCGCGCGCACGCGCTTTTCGGAAAGCATGGTGAAACAGTCGCTGGAGCCGTCGGGCCGCCTGATCCGGGCCGAGCGCGTGGCGGCCGATGCGACCATGGCCGAGCTTCTCGATTGCCGGCCGGGCGCCGCCCTGCACCGGCTGGAAAGCCTCGCCGTCGTCGAGGGCGTGCCCTTGTCGCGCTCGGTGTCGCATTTTTCGGCCGAGCGTTTTCCCGGCATCATCGATGCCTATGCCGAGACCGGCTCGATCACCGAGGCGCTGAAGCGCGAGGGCCTGTCGGATTATCGCCGCCGCCAGACGCGGCTGACTGCCGAGCGTGTCTCGATGAAGGACGCCGTCCTGCTGAGCTGCCCGTCCGACGCCATCGTCTTGATTAGCCGCGCCGTCGACGAAGATCTGGAGGGCTGCCCGGTGCAGGTCATCCGCACCAAATTCCTCGCCGACCGGATGGAACTGGTGCTGGAAAACACGACGACTGCCGCAAGCCGCTGACCGGTGGCGCAATGCGGTCGCCAATGTCATGGCGAAATGATGGCACCATCAAAACAAATGGAATATTTTCCTCAGTATCCTCATTCTATATACTGAAAATGGCTATTTTTCGGCTTAGCCCTTTCGAATTAAAAGCATAATCTTTCACAAAAATGCTTTATTCGGGATGAAATTACCCCTTCGCTTGTGGCCGCCCGATGCAGCGGCGGCCTCGCCCGGAAGCGCATGGCGTGCCGTCCGCATCGACACGCCATGCCGCCGGGCATCTGCAAAAGGGGGATTGCCATGCGTCCTGTTCTTTCGATTGCCTTGACCTGCCTGCTCACCCTGTCCTTCCTCGCCACCGGCGAAGCCCGGGAGAAGCGGCGCAAGGCCAGACTGCCCACGCACAGTGTTTCGCTTGCCTATGCGACCCAGACCGTCAGCGTCCGCACCGGCTGTTTTTCACCGCGCCTGCAAAGCATTCTCGCCCATATCGGTGCGCGCACCGACCGCCGTCCGCTGGTGACCTCGGGCCATCGGCCGCGCTCGGCGCGCAGCGGCTCGCTGCATCGTACCTGCCAGGCGGCCGATATCCGCGTGCCCGGCGTTTCCGAGCGGTCGATCATCGCAGCCGCGCTTTCGGCGCCCGGCATCGGCGGCGTCGGGCGATATTGCAACGGCATCATCCATGTCGATACCGGCGCGCGCCGTAACTGGGCCTATTGCGGCAAAGCCAAGGGCGGCTTGCTCAGCGCCGGTCGGCATGTCGCGCGGCAAGGCTGAGGCCTTTCCATCCGCGCGCTTCAGCCCCAGGGGTCGCTTGCCGCGACATAGAGCGCGGCAAGCGCCTCGAAGCCCTGCTGATCTTCATTGGTGAAGCGGCCGGGCAGCGGGCTGTCCAGATCGAGCACGCCGAAGACGGCGCCATCGCGGATCAACGGCACCACGAGTTCCGAGCGCGAGGCGGAATCGCAGGCGATATGGCCGGGAAAGGCATGAACATCCGGCACCAGCAGGCTGCGGCCCTTAGCCACCGCGCCGCCGCACACGCCCTTGCCGACGGGAATGCGCACGCAGGCGACCTTGCCCTGGAAGGGGCCGAGCACCAGTTCACTTGGCGTCTTCAGGAAATAGAAGCCGGTCCAGTTGAGATCCGGCACGGCGTCATGGATCAGCGCCGAGAGATTGGCGGCATTGGCGATGGCGTCGCGCTCGCCCTGCAACAGGCCGCCGGCCTGGGCAAGTAGTTCGCGATAAAAGCCGGCCTTGTCACCGGCTTCGATTTTCTGGGCTACAAACATGGCCGTCCTCGATTTTTGCCGATCATAGCCGGTCGGGACCGCTGGCGAAACCGCGTTCCGCGCCTTCGCTGGACATGCTTTACTTCCGCTGTAAGGCGATATTGCTGGTGACGACGGTCTTTCCGGATGCAGGGTCGCGGTCGGTGATCGTCAAGGTCAGGCCGCGCTGGCCGACGCGGTTGACGAGCAGGGTGGCGTCACGGTCGCCGTTGAGCGGCTTGGCCCAGCGGATCGCCAGCCGCAGGGCATTGCCGCGCCGGGTGCCGGAAAGCGCGGCCGGGCCGGAGCGGGCGCCGGTATAGGTGCCGCTGTAGCGCGTGCCCGATACCTTGAGATCGGCACCGACACTGCGCGAGACCAGCACCAGTCCCCGGCAGCGGCCGTTCAGCGAGAGGGTGGTGGCCGAAGAGGTGGCATTGAACGTGCAGTTCACCTTGATCGTGCTCGAATTGGTGCGCAGCCGCACCGTTCCCTGCCCGCTATAGGCCCCCTGCAACCCCTTCAGAAAATCGCCCTCGCCGGCGGCATGCGAGACGCCGGGAACGGCCAGGAACATGAGCGGGATCAGGACGGCGAATCTGGGCATTTTCGGCTCCGCGCGATAGGGTTCATCGTCATCGAACGCGGCGGCGGGAGTGAAGTTCCCTTGGAAGCACCCGTCGCTGCAGCCTCGTTGCTTGTGGCAAGCGGCGCGGCATATCCCCCTTCTCCCGCGAGGGAACCGTTGCAAGCGGCTGATTTCTTGATGGTGTCCCGATCGCAGCCATAGCCTTGCACAGCTTTCCTGTTTAGAGGGCGGTCAGGTGTGGATTGTGGGGATGTTCAGCGGATGTCGGGCACAGTTTGCTTGTCGGCTCAGATGGTCAGCGTTACCCGGCGGCGCGTGGCGGATGCGCCGCAGCAGCAGTCTCAATGCGCGCCGCATCCAAGCATCGTGCCGTGCCGCAAGGATCAACCCGGCCGCATAGAGCTGCCGTTCGGGTTCGCAAAACAGCTTCATCAACACGCCCTGTCCACCAACCGGTTGCAAAAGCGACACAGCGTCGTGTGATCGGCACCGCCTTCTCAAGGCCAAACCCGCAGAACCGGCGGTACGACAGACGGTCGTAAAGCGCCCCCGCCAATTCCAGTTCGGAAAGCCGTAGAGCCGTTGCAAGAGCAGTGCCTTGAACAGCATTCACCGGCGTATAGGCTGGGCGCCGCGTTTCGCTCTTGCATGCAAGCGGCTCGAGAACCTTCTCGAAGCGATACCGCTTCACCATCCAGGACAGCTTGCCAAGGTGATCCGAGTCCACACGAGCCGTCAGAAGCGCATCCGCGAAACTGAACTGAGCCTCCTTCTTCCGCTCGACCATCGCAATCCCTCCGCCAACACAGGGAAGAAGGCGGGCGACGTCTCCTTTCACAGGCGATTTCCCGCCTACCGCCCGGCGACGATGTCGTCCGTGCTGAGGATGTCGATCTGCTCCGGCAGGCGGGCGAGGATGTGGTCGAGGGTGGCGCGGTGGGCAATGGGGTCGGAGCTGCCGACAGCATCGGACACCAAGACGCTGGCGAGCACGCAGACATCGGTCTCGACACCGCTGAACACCAGCCGCTCGACGCCCTGCGCCCGCAGGCGCTCGGCAAAGCCCGGCGCCTTGAACACCGAATAGGTGAATTTCTCCACCTGCACTTCCGGCGCGGCGAGCGCGGCCAGCGGCGCGACGAGATCCTGGCAGGCCGGATCGACGGCCGATCCGGTGAGCATCGACCATCGCCGGTAATAGGCCTGCCAGCGGCCCGGCGCGTGATCCGGCGTCTCCGGCAGCATGAACTTGGCAAACAGCGTCCGCGCCTCAAAGGCCGCGCACAGGCGCAGCACGTTCGGCAGGATGTCGTGGAGGGACGGAGTATGCCAGACCGTGTCCTCCGCGAAGAGCCGCTGCATGTCGATGACCACATGCATCGTCCGGCCGTCGTTCACGCCGCGTCCTCCATCGGGATCGTATGGGCGGGCTGCCAGACAAGCGAGACGTCGCTGCCCTCGGCATGGATCGCGCCGGTGCTGTTCTGGGCGAAGATTTTAAGCGCCGTGCTGTCGCTGGCGGTCAGCGCATAGGTGAGCGCCGGCCCGGCATAGATGACATGGTCGATGCGGGCGGAGAGGCGGTTTTCCGCGCCGTCGCCCGCCTTACCGGCTGCGTCGATGCGCATCTTTTCCGGCCGCACCGCGACCATAGCCGCCGCGCCCGTCGCCGGCAGGGGCGCGCCGGTGCGGATGAGCGTGCCGTCGGAGAGCCGCAAGGCCCCATCGACAACCGTGCCTTTCAGGAAATTGGTGTCGCCGAGGAATTCGGCGGCGAAGCGGGTCTTCGGCTGCTCGTAAACCTCGGCCGGCGGTCCCATCTGCACGATGCGGCCCCGGTCGAGAATGGCGACCTTGTCGGAGAGCGCCAGCGCCTCCTCCTGGTCGTGGGTGACGAAGATGGTGGTCAGGCCGGTCTCGCGCTGGATGCGCTTCAGTTCCACCTGCATTTCCTGGCGCAGGCGGCGGTCGAGCGCCGAGAGCGGCTCGTCGAGCAACAGCACGCTCGGCTGGATGACCACGGCGCGGGCCAGCGCCACGCGCTGCTGCTGGCCGCCGGAAAGCTGTTTCGGGCGGCGCTCGCCGAAGCCGGGAAGCCGCACCATCTCGAGCGCCCGGTCCACCAGCTTGCGGGCCTCGGCGCCGCGAATGCCGCGCCGGGCAAGGCCGAAGGCGACGTTCTGCGCCACCGTCATATGCGGAAACAGTGCGTAGGACTGGAAGACCATGCCGATATTGCGGGCATAAACAGGCGTATCGGTGACGTCGGCGCCGCCGATGGCCACCTTGCCGCTGTCGGGGGTGATGAAGCCGGCGACGATGCGCAGCAGCGTCGTCTTGCCCGAACCCGAGGGCCCGAGCAGGCTGGTGAACGAGCCCTCGGCGAAATGGGTGGTGATGTCGGCCAGAACCGGCGTCTGGCCGTAGGTCTTGGCGACGGAAGTGATATCAACGTTTGTCACGGCTGCCTCCGGGGCGGGCAAAGATCGCAAAGACGACGATGACGCTCATCGAGCCGAGAAGCAGGATGGTGGAGATGGCGTTGATCTCCGGCGTGAAGCCTTTGCGGATTGCCGAATAGATTTGCACCGGCAGCGTCGCGAAGCCGGGCGTCGACAGAAAGTAGGAGATGACGAACTGGTCGAGCGACACCGCGAAGGCGAACAGCGCCGCCCCAAGAATGCTGGGCGCCAGAAGCGGCAGCGTCACCGCGAAGAAGGCGTGCAGCGGCGTCGAGCCGAGGCTGACGGCGGCCTCCTCCAGATCGGAGCGGATGGTCTTGAGCCCGGTGCCGACGACCAGCACGACATAGGGAATGGCGAGCGCCACATGGCCGATCAGCAGCGCATGCATCCCGCGCCCGATACCGGTCCAGAAGAAGAAGACCAGCATGGCCGTGCCGGTGATCAGCCAGGGAATGGCGATCGGCGGCAGCAGCAGCAATTGCAGCAGCGTGCGCCCGCGCACCGCGTGCCGGTCCAGTGCGACGGCGGCCATGGTGCCGGCCAGCGTCGCGATCACCGCCGTGATCAGCGCGATCACCACCGAATTGACGCCGGCGGAAATCAGCTGACCGTTGCCCGATAGCGCCTCGTACCAGCGGGTAGAGAAGCGGAAAGGCAGTTCATAGAGTGCCGACTCGTTGAAGCCCATCGCCATCATCACCACGATGGGCAGATAGAGGAAGACGAGGATCGCCAGGAGATAGAAGCGGGCCAGCGCCGTCATGCCATCCCTCCCGTGCTGCGGCGCAGGACGCCGGAAAAGGTGGCGAAGATCGCCAGGATAACCGCCAGCATGGTGAAGGACAGCGCCGCCCCCAGCGGCCAGTTGAACGCCTGGGTGAACTGGTCCTCGATCACCGTGCCCATGGTGACGCCGACGCGCCCGCCGAGGATGCGCGGCTCCATGAATGAGCCGATCACCGGCACGAAGGTGAGGATCGCCCCGGTCGTCAGCCCTGGCAGCGCCATCGGCAGCAGCACGCGGGTCAGAATCGTCCACCAGCGGGCGCCGAGGCTTTGCGCCGCCTCAATGATCGCGTCGTCGATGGTGACCAGCGCGATATAGCAGGTGAGGATCATATAGGGCAGGTAGCCGTGGACGAGGCCGAGCACGATGGCCGGCCGCGTATAAAGAAAACCGATCGAGCCCGCGCCCGGCCAGACGGAATGCAGCAGCACATCGAGGAAACCGCCCTCGCGCAGCACCATCGTCCAGGAAAAGACGCGCACCAGCCCGTTCGTCCAGAAAGGCAGGAGAATGAGGATCAGCAAGGTCTCGCGCGCCCGCCCCGCCGTCGCCCGCGCCAGCGCCAGCGCGGCGAAGAAGCCAAGCACGGCGCACAGAAACGTCGTCCAGAAGCCGATGACCAGCGAATCCCAGGCGATGCCGACGAGATAGGGCTGGGTGACGAAGGCCTTGTAATGTTTCAGCGTGAAGACGACGGGCGCGCGGCCCATGGGCGTCGCGTTCATGAAGCTGAAGGCGAGCATGGTGCAGAGCGGCAGGAAGATCGCGATCAGCAACCAGCCATAGGTCGGCAGAAGCAGGGCCGCCGTCGAAAACCAGGACGGAAGGCGGTGCCCCGCAGCCGCGCCGGGCGGCGAAGCTGCGGGACGGGCGAGCGTATCAGCCGGCATAGAAGGCTTTGACTTCCTGCCAGAGATTGTTGAAAGCCTCGCGGCGATCGTCCGGCAGGGCCGACTGGATCGTCATGGTCTTCAGGTAGCTCGGATCGTGGATCTTGCGGTTGAGGTCGTCGGCCGGCAGCTTCTCCATGGCGGCGGCGTTGGCCGAAGCCGGCGCGCCGACCTTGGTCGCCCATTCCACATAGAAGTCGGGGTCGATCATGTGATTGATGAAGGCCAGGCCCGCATCCGCGTTCGGCGCGCTCGCCGGAATGCAGAGATTGTCGAGCCAGCCGATGCCGCCTTCCTTCGGAACGACGAATTCCACCGGCAGCTTGCTGTTGCGCTTGGAGCGCACGGCCGCGCCCGACCAATAGACGGACAGGTCGAATTCCTTGGCGGCGAAGGACTTGTTCCACTGGTCCTCGCTCGACCAGAGAAGCTTGACGTCGTCCTTGAAGCCTTTCAGCTTTTCGGTCACGGCGGCAAGATCGGACGGGTTGTTCATGTCCTGGCCGGTCAGAAGCGCGCCGATGGCGACGGCGGTGACGGCGTCGTCGAACAGCGCCACCTTGTTCTTGTAGGCGGGATCGCCCAGCGCGGCATAGCTGTCCGGCCTGGCGGCGCCTTCGGTGATGGCAAGCGAGGTGATGCCCCAGACCCAGGCGACGCCGAAGGTCTTGTCCTCGAACCTGATGTTGGGATGGTCCTTCAGTTCCGGCGACAGGTTGGCGGCGTTCGGCACCTTGGAGAAATCGATCGGCTCGATCAGCCCTTCGCCGGCGGCCTGCTGGGTGCGGGCACTGTTGATCAGCACCACGTCATAGGCGCCGGGATTGGTGCGCAGCTTGGTGAGCATTTCCGGCTCGGAGCTGAAATAGTCGTGAACGACCTCGATGCCGGTCTTCTTCTGGAAGGCTTCCAGCGCCCATTTCTCGTCGGTGCCGTAGCCCTGCCAGTTCAGCACCGTGATCTTGGTTGCCGCGCGGGCCGGGCGCGCCAGGAAGGGCAGCGGGGCGGCGGCGGCCAAGGCGCCGGCGCCGATAAGACCAAGTGTCTGACGACGTGTCGTTTTCATTGCAATCTCCCTCTCATGTGCCGTTTCCTGCCGCATCACGCGGATGCCGCGGAAACCGCCGTTCCACCATCTTTCCTTACCGCCATGCGCGCAAGCCCGCTTTCCTCTCGGGTCACGTCGAATGGACTGGAAGGCATCTCATTTTTATTTGTATACAAATGATTATGGGCAGCAGTCTTTCCTTTGTCAAGCGACCGTTTCGGGGGCCGGAAGGTGCCAGATCGACAGCCTCGCGCCGGCCACGGCGCCGGTCAGATCGAAGCGCGCGCCGTCGCCGGCAGGCAGTGCGGCCGGCGTGCGATCGTCCAGGCGCGCCGCGACGACATCGGATGGACCGATATGGTGCAGGGCGAGGAACGCGCCATCCGCCGGGCTCCCGTCCAGCACACAGGAAAAGCGCCCCCTTTCGAACGCGACATCCGTCAATCGCCCGTGAAAATCGGTCGTCAGCACCGTCCGTTCGCCGTCGATCAGCGACAGCACGCCGTCAGCGACCTCGACGCGCACCGGCCCGAGCGGCGAAAGCACAGGCCCGGCCGAGACCGCCTGTCCGTCATTGGTCAGCGTCCAGCCCCGCCAGGGGTCGAACCCGATCGTTTCCTCAGACGCCATAAGGGGCAGCAGGCCGGCCCAGATATAGAAGGGATCGGTATCTCCCTGGTCCATCGCCTCGCCGGTCGTGGCGTTGTAGTTTTCCGCCGCGATGCGGTCCTTGCGCCATGACTGCATGAACAGATCGTAGCTGGCGCGCGCAAGCGCGGCCGCCTGCGCTTCGAAGCCATATCGCTTCAGGCCCAGCCAGACCATGTAGTTGACGTTCGGCCAGATGCGTCCCCGCCAGTAGACGTTTTCCGAAAAGGCCGGATCGTCGCGCGTCGCGTTCGGCAGGACGAACGTGCCGGCAAAGGTGTCGGCGTCGGCAAGATGCTCCAGCAGCCGTTCGGCCTGCTCCTGGCTCGCCGCGCCGCATACGAGCGGATAAAAGGAGGTCGGCGACAGGGAGCGAACGAAGCCGCCGTCGCGCTGGCGGTTGGCGAAGATGCCGCGCGCCTCGTCCCAGAGTTCGGTGCGGATCAGGTCGCGGCTGCGCGCGGCAAGCGCTGCGAATTCTGCGGCCTCGGCATCGCGGCCGAGCACCGCCGCCATCTTCGACAGCATTTCCGCATCCGTGGCAAGCGCGCAATTCAGGCCAAGATCGAAGGTCGACAGCGTGCGCGTGCGCGCATCGTAAACGGCCTCGTCATGGGTGGCGGAATTGTCCATCCCGGTTTCGTTGCGCGCGCCGAAAACCGTGCCCTTGTAGAGCCCGCCGCCGACATCGCTGGTGCCGCAGGAAATCAGGCCGACGCCGTCGGGATCGCGATTGCGCCGCCACCAGCGCTGATTGCGCGACAGCGCCTCGTAGCTTGCCTCCAGCACCGAGCGTTCGCCCGAGCGCCGATAGCACAGCCAGGCGACGAGCGCGCCGGTCGGCGGCTGGCTGCGATCGACCCAGGCGTCGTTGGAGGTGACGATACAGGCGACGTTGCCCTGCGGCGTCGCGCCGGCCAGCGCCACCGCCAGGTTCTGGCGAGCGAGATCGATATCGAAAACGGAAGACAGCAGCCCCGCAAACGTCTGGTCATTGTACCAGACGGCGAAATCGCCGAGATTCCAGATGCGCGTCACCGCCGTATAGATGCGGTGGTTGACCGGATCCCAGATCGTGTTCCAGCCGACGATGTCGCGCACGGCGTCGAGAGCGCCTTCGAAACGCCCGCGCTGCAATGGCGCGATATCGGCGGAACCGACGGTAAGCGCCGCCCGCGCCTTCTCGATCGCAAGCGCGGCACTGTCGGCAATCGCCAGTCCGTAGGCGCCGGAGCGCATCATCTCCATGTTGAAGCGCAAGGCGATGACGGGCGCCTGGTCGCCGCGTGTCGCGGTATAGAAATAGCCGTTCTGTTCGAAGTCGGCGCGCAATGCCTCGATGCTGTCATGCGCCGTCACCTGGATCGGCGCGTCGGCGGTCGCCACCGCCAGGAAGCGGCGGTCGATCTCGACGAGCGCCACCTGCTCGCCTTCATCGTACCGCACCGGCGCGCCGCTTTCGGCCGAAACCGCCAGCGTCAGCCAGAAGCGCGTGCCCCATTCGCCCATGGCCGAAGCCGACCAGGAACCACGCATCACGAAAGGATCGACCGCGCCGGCGCGAAACGAGATCGCGGTTCCGGCCAGTTCGGTTTCCAGCTCGATCAGGCGATTGCCGATCGCATGCCGGCCGAAACGCACGACGTCGGCGCGCGGCTCGATCAGGCTGGTTCGTCGAAGACGGCTGGAATAGAGGACCGGCGTTACCTTGAGGCCGAGCGGCCGGTAGACCAGTTCGGCCGGCCGCGTCGACCAGCTGTTCCACGCACTCGACAGGGGTATGGTCGAATGTCCACGCATACGGTTTCCTCACCTCTTTCGCGGGCACAACAAGAGCAGACGCGGCGGCGCCGTCAAGCCGCTTTCGTCCGGCCACGGTTCGCCGGCGAAGGGTGTCCCGGCATAATAACGATTGGCGGCGGTGTTGCTGACCCGCAGACGCAACATATGCTCGCCGGCGGCGAGCCGCCCGAGATCGAGCCGGAACGGCGGTCGCGCGCGCCGTCCGCAATCGCGGCCGTCGACATCGGCCTCGACGGCGACGCTGACGCCCGGAAGATCGAGATGCACATCCGCAGCCTCGGCAAGTGAAAAGCGGCAGGCATAATGGCCGATGCCGGAAAAGGCGGCATAGCCCTGCGCCTGCCATCCCTGCCCGACCGAGATCGGACCGGGCTTTCCATCGGGTCCGGCCTGGAACGACCAGCCGCCGCCAAGCGTCCTGATCTCGGCGACCTCGTCGCTTTGCACCAGATCGACATCGGGCGCGGAGCTGGATCGGGGAAACATCCTCAGGCAGACGATATCCTGCGGCGCCAGCCGCAAGCCGAGCCATCCGGCTTTGGCGATGGGCGATATCGCGCCGGTCCCGGCATCCCGGATTTCGTAGTCGCCATTGACGGCGACACGGACGGCCGCCGGCCGCTCGCTGTCGTTGAACAGGACCACGCGCCAGGCGTCGGCGCCGTCACGGCCGACAAAGCGCAGCACGACGTCGTCCACCTCGATCGCCGGCGCTTCCGTTTCCAGCCCGGCGACGAGGCGATGCAGCTCGCCGGCATCCGGCGGCTGCGGCCACTGGCGGCAAAGACGGCGCGTCGCCTCGCCCAGCGCCGGCGCTACGGGACCGGAGAGCCAGACAGCGCCGCCAGCGGCCGCGAAGGCGGCGATCGTTGCCAATGCCGGGGCGGCGATCTGCGTGGCCGCCGGCAGGATCAGGGCACGGAAGCGAAGCCCGTTCGCCGCAAGCACGCCGCCGGAGACGGTCGCATCCGAAAGGCTGTCCTCATCGAGGATCATATGACCGGCCGACAGCGCCGCGAGCCCGGCGCACCAGGCGCCGAAATGGGCCGCATGTGCATGGCGCGGCCCTTCGACATAGGCGGTCGACAGCGGATAGAGGACGGCAACCGGCGTTTCGGGCACGGCTTCGTCGAGGAAGGCGGACAGCCGCGCGGTCTCGGCCGCGAGATCGCCATGATGGCCCCACCAGGGCTCGAAATTGATGCCGAGGGCGAAATCGAAACGCGGATTGACGAACAGGCGCGGATCGTCATCCATGCCGTCGCTCTGATAGAGCGCATGCATGATCACCTGGCGCACCCCGGCCATATGCAACCGGATCGCCTGGGCGCGCAGGGTCGCCGGCGACAATTCCCACTGGCCGGCGCCACGCCGCTCCGTTCGGGTCGCGGTGGCGTAAATCTCGGCCATGGTGCGGCTGCGGCCATGGGTGCGCGCCACGGAATCGCCGAGCCTGGGCGAGAGTTGCGCGGAAAAATTGTTGACGTCGACCGCCGTCTCGTCGCGCAGGGCATCGATGCCGAAGAAATCCACCGCCGGGGCCACACGCGGATCGATGGAGGAAAAGCCGCCGTTCAGCGCGAAACCGCCGATATGCGGCAGGATCTCGTGACCGGTGAAGCGCAGGCCGTGACGACGGCAGAAATCCCGCACCGGCAGGAAAAAACCCTCCGCCATCAGCCGCCCGTAGGCCTGGTAAAATCGCAGGCGAAGGGCGGCCGTCGCCGGCCCGAGTTCATGGACCAGCGCGAACAGGACGGCGGCGAACGGTTCGTCGCCCGCCGCCTCGACGGCGGCGCGCAACGGCGGCGCATAAAGCGGGCTGTTGCCGAGCGCGCCGGTTTTCTGCCTCCAGCTATAGAATTGCGGCCCCGGCTGGTCGTAGAACAGGAATGAGAGCGTCGTGCCCATATGGCCCGCCAGCGCCCGCGCGAACGGTTCGAGCCCGACTTCGACGAACCGTGCGCCAGCCTCGGGCAGCAGATAGTTGATCAGGCGCGAGGTCCGACATCTTGCCGCGATGAACACCGTCAAACGCTCGCCCGGCGCCAGCATCCCGTCGAGCGTGAAGCGGCAACCGTCCCCTTCCGGCATCAGCCGCATATGCGCGCCGACATCACGCAGGGCAGAGGGATCGTCGCAGCATGGCGGATGGGCGAGCGCCGCCACAATCTCCCACTCGTCGAAGACCGGCCGGCCGGCCTCGTAGATCCAGCCGGCGATATCGGCGCCCATGCCGGTGGCGAAAGGCGCTTCGATGCCGCCGATCTCGCCCTCAAGACCATCGACCGTCGCCCAGAACAGGTGGCGTTCGCGAAGATGCGGCGCGCCCTCGACCGTGCGGCCGCCCGCTTGCCCGCTCGTCCAGTTATAATCGTCGTAAAGGCCGGCGACGAGGCCAAGCCGCTGCATTTCCTCGACCGCCCGGCGATAGCGCTCCAGAAAGGCCTCGCCGAGATACACATGTCGCGGGAGGGAAAGCCGCGCCTGGATGAGGATGGTGCCGTATCCCTTGTCGCGGAAGTCGCGCAACTGGCTTTCGATCTCGGCATCGTCCGGCAGGCTTGACCAGAACCAGTAGGCCGCCATTTTCATACCCGCCGGCGGTGTGCGAAAGCTTGTCTCCGCATCCGCCGCCATCTCGCCGCCCATCGACCCCTCCCCGAACGCTATCGCCAGCGCCGTCACGCGAAACCGCGTTCCGAATGCTCCCCCGTCACCTTAGCCATGAATTAATTTGTATACAAACTATTTTGCGCCAGACTTGAGACGCGGGCTTCGGCTCCCATACCGTTTTCCACACGACGGCGGCCGGGCGAGCGGCGCATGGCGCCATCGGGCAAGGAAAATTCCGTGCTTGTTGATCTTGCGCAAACAAAGGACCACGGAATGGCGTAAGGATCGGCCTGCATCTTTCGGTGTCCCGGTCTCCGCAGGCCGTTTATCCGGAAGCTGCCATACAGCATCATGCTGATATGTTTGCCGCATGTTCCGCCGCGGCTGCCCTTCGTGCCTCGACGGTGCTCGAAAGAGTATGTCTTTGCGCGCGGTGCGCTCTCCACGAACGCATGACGTATGCTTTGTATCGAGTTTATCCGTATTTCCCATGACCATTCTCACGCAAAGGGCCGCCCTGCCGGCGGACAGGAACGCGACCGACCTTTCGTGCCTGCTGGAGAGCATGGCATCGGCGCTGCATGCCGTCTCGCACTTTCGGCCGGAAGAAGATTTCATCCGCTATGCCTTGGACAGCTCCGCCATCGTGGCGGTGACCGACGTGCAAGGCACGATCACCTATGTGAACGGCAAGTTCTGCGAGATCAGCGGCTACACGCCGGCGGAGCTTATCGGTTCCAATCACCGCATGCTGCGATCCGGCCTGCATGACACGGACTTCTTCCGCGCGCTTTACCGCACGATCGCCAAGGGCGGGGTCTGGCATGGCGAGATCTGCAACCGCCGCAAGGACGGCTCGCTCTACTGGGTCGATACGACCGTCGTTCCGCATCTCAACCCGCAAGGCAAGGTGGACAGCTATACCTCGATCCGCTTCGACATCACCGCCCGCAAGCAGCTCGAAGTCGACCTCAGGGCAAGCAAGCAGCGCCTCAAGCGCCTTGCCGATCTCGATCCACTGACCGGCCTGCCAAACCGGCGGCGTTTCCAGGCGCATCTCGAAATGCTGATCGCGGGGTTCGCGGCCACCGGCGAGGAATTCCACCTGGCGATGCTCGATCTCGACACGTTCAAGGAGATCAACGATTCCT
>Ga0209930_1003626_pt1 | contig 15031 bp, 12 predicted proteins | sample ThiBiot_500_biof_2_FD_183948 | JGI IMG/M metagenome (GOLD analysis project Ga0209930, IMG submission 183948) | Wastewater bioreactor microbial communities from Cape Town, South Africa - Thiocy_cont_500_biof (SPAdes) | ecosystem: Engineered > Bioreactor > Thiocyanate-remediating >... | reverse complement strand
TAAAAACAACGATTTTTTCTTGCTAATAAAAATTGATTTGCGCACATGTTTTTGTTGAAAAAGATGGTTTGAACACGTACTCATTTTTCTGTACTTGCGTATTTATGTCTTAATAAATATACCAGATGAATTCTGATGTTTATAAACGGAAAAAGAATGCAAAGCAACTGTTTAACATGTGGCTAATTTTTAAAACTACAAAAGAAAAGATTTCAGCACTTGATCAAAGACGAGTGACATCTCCGATTGAATAATCTCTGTTGGTTAAATATGTTCTTGCATGAATATTCGGAATTCTATGTTGATATCTCAGTTTTCTGTTTGTCGAATCGTCCGACAATAAAACGAGTTGATGATCCAGTAAAATCAATTTCATTTTTCTAATCTTTTCTATTGATTTCTCATTTCAAAAGAATATATTTGTCGATAATCGTCATACACATCTAATTCTTATTCTCAGTCAGACCATTCCTATCGCGAAATTGAAAGGATCCATTTAAATGAAACAGTTTCCAGTCAATGTTCGTTTTGTTCTACTGAACGAAAATACTCTTGTATTAGAGATTCAACATTGTTCAATATTGCTCATGAAAATTCTGTTCTTTTTATTCATATAACTCATTTGAAGTATTATCTTCTATATTTATAAGATAAAAAAGAGAATTATTTCAGATTTTGCAATTTTCTCCCACTATATGCTCAATTTAGTATCATCTAAAATCTCCTTCATTGCTTGAAAATATCGACAGAAAATTAAAATTCTTCGAAACTTTGAAAATCAGGAGGTTTGGCAAGCCTGAAGCTGACATAGCTTGATGATATAAATAGAAATGAATTCAGTTTTTAAATGGCCCATTCTACTGCTGCTGTGAAATAAAGTCTATGTGGTTGTGTGTTTAAACATATAAGTGCAGAATTTAATGTCAAATAAAGATCATTGTAATATTCTACATTATTATTATTATTAAAACATTATGAACAATTAAAAAACTGACAAAAGATTCGAGTCATGACACTGTTTTAATAAACGATTCGAATTGATTTCATCATTGATGAGGTTAACTGATTGTTGATCAATGGTTAAATTCTTCAAACATCCACGATATGAATGACAATGATATTGATCAGAAGAACATAGATGATGATAACCACCAATGTAGATATAAGATGGATTTGGATGAAATTCTGTTTTTGAATGAGATAGAAATGCTTGATAACGATGAGTTTCATCAATTTTCAGATTAATTCGACGACGAAATCTACATACTAATTCGTCAACAACATGATCGTAAATTATCTCTCTCTCTCTTACCTTTCGATTTCTATTCGATGCCATCGACCATCATCAATTCGAATCCGTGACCGTATTACAATATCTATCGAATTCGTATCTATTCGAACTTTCAATTGTAAAAATCCATCAATGAGTATCAAGGAAAAATAAGATGCAAACAACGACAATGATGTATCACCAGTATAAAAAATAACACCAAATGAATATTTTGTTTTAATAACTAAATCAAAATAATTTCGATTTAAATTCAAAGGTTTATACGAATAAATTGCATTGATTGTTCCATCAAGTTCAAGTGATGTTTCTCGAAGTGACGATTGTTTTATACATGTATAATTATTTAATTCGATTTGAGAACATTGAGTATTCAATTGACATGGATTTGGTTTACATGGATAACCATAGTATTCAGTTAGATGAAACAATTCAATTGAATCTCGACGAATATCATTGTAAATTTGATTATTATTGAGAATAATCTATAATTGAGTAAAATAGAAATAGGAAAAGAACGTTATATGTTACTTTTTGTATTGCACCACGAAATCCATCGAATATGGAAGGATTATTTGATTGATATTGTTTGGGTAAATGACCAAAATATGTAAATGAACGTGGCCAAAGTAAATGTGAAGAAAATAATTCATAAGATATGACTGGTAGTTCTTGATTGAGAATTAAACTCAATTTTTGACCGTAGATTTCGATGAGACATTGATGCCATCGATTTAATTCAATTGGATATCGAGAACTATACGTAGATTCAACATGATAGGAGAAGAAAATAACTTTCAAATGAAATGAATTACCTTAATGAAATTGTTTTACTTCCAATAACAATATTGAATAGTAACATTTTTCGATCAAGATAAAGTTTGAAATATCCTTTCTTCGTATTCATATGCTCACTGTAGAGAATCGAACCTGAAGAACTCTCAGTTAGAAACCAAATTTCAAAGTAAAATCTTCCTGTTGAATCCATTGGTTTCAATGGTAAATGTTTAAGATAACTATTCAAATGAAATCCAGCTGTATATCGATTTGCTGCAGAGTCAGTTGAACAATTCGAACAAAGACAAAGATAGTTATCTGGATAGATATTCGTGCATTGTTGATTGACTTCACACGGATTTATTAAACAACGATTGATTAATGGAGAAAAAATTTCGTTTGTACAAGATTTTGTTTGACAAAAGTTTGTTGAACATTCATCTAAAATCGAATCGAAAATTAGAAGAAGAAGAAGAAGAATTTCAACGGAATTAACCGATATTTTGACCGATCCAATTGGAATGATTGAATAATTTCGATTGTCCGTTCATTGAATAATGTTGAATGCAACCTTGAAAACCATGATCAAGATCATATTTATGATATAAACTAAACAGAGAAAAGAAAAATAAGAGTTCTCTTTGCATTCATTTGATTAGAAGGATCATTTACTTAGCAAGTATGCCGGATACTCCACCCAAATACAATCGATTTCTCAGTGTTATCTCAAATGACAAGACTTCTATTTGATAGGAAAAACAGAAAATAAATCATCGGATTCAATCGATTTCGAAAGAAAATACTAGTAAATATATTTCCATTATTGATTTTCACTTGTATTTCATTAAATAGAAGTTGTACTTGTAAACGAGTTAATGTATTCAAATCAATTAAATCTGTTAATTGAAAAGTGAAAGCCGATTGATCAGTACGAACACTGAAAATAACAAAAAAAAAACATTGTGAATAAGTCTTCTTGATAAAATCTTTACATAAATTCAATATGTTGATCTCGTAGATAAATAATCAGATCAAAATCTGAATAGAAAATTAAACCATTTCGTCTCTCAGTTGTAAATGTCAAATCAATGGACTGAATAGCAACAGATTCATTCCATTCCAAATGTGCATATCGATTAAAATACGGAAAATTGATCGAAATTCCTAAATAAATTCATTGGCAAATTGTTCTCTTTTCTCTCGAAAATAGAAAACCAACTTTCAGTACAATATCTTCCTTTCCATCCTAATGGACAAATACATGTATAACTTCCATCTATTTGATCTTGGCAAAGGCCATGATTTCCACAAGGATTTCGATGTGAACAGATATTAATTGATGTATGACGAACAGAATTATTGATACTTGTTTGATTCAATGGTGATGCTAAATGAAAGTTTTTCTTGAGGAGAAAAATAAAGAAAAATCGATGAGATACGAGTGATGCATCGTGGTCCGGATATTCGTTGATATTTCTGTTGAGCACATTCGCAAAATTCCGATAAACAAACCATATTCTCGCCACAATCGAGATCAGTTGCACATCGTTCTAAAAGATTTTCTCAGTTCAATCTTTCATTTGTTTTAAAAACAAACTCGAGTCAATCGTTTTCATTTGCGCTGATTTATCTTTCGAATTATACAAATCTTCATATTCGATATCTTCATCAATACCTAATTGACAAAAAAAAGTCAAAACAAACCAAATCGATGGCAAAAGAAAACAACGAACCATTGCAAACACCTGGATACATGAGAACAATTTCGTATTGCTTCATGCATTGTTGTCGTTTGATTTCGCATTTCGATCGATAAGTTCGACCATCGGATGCGCAGACATTCATCGGTTGTTCTTCTTCGATTGTACAGAAAACATCTCGACATGTGCAATGCGGTTGATTATGAACAATTTCACATTTGCTATCGAAAAGACAAACGAGATCTTGACATGTTCGTTGTCGACGACGACGATTTTTAATTCCTAGCATAAAAAAAACAGAAGTCAAAATTCACATGTCAATTGTTTCTTTCGAAGAGTTTACCATTAACACAACCTTGATTCGTCAGTGTTAACGATGAATCATTACATTTGTCACATTGTCGACCCGTAGCAAACGGATGACAAAGACATTGACCTGTATCTTGCACACAATCTCTTCGTACAGAACCAAACGGATGACAAGCACAAGCTACAAACGAGCATTTTTTGTAAAAATTTAAATAGAAAAAATATCTCTAATCATATTTACGAGTACAACCGGTGTTATTGTGTGTTACAATTCGTGAAAATGCCCAATATTCATTTTCACAATGTGAACATCTGGTTCCGGCAACAGCTGGTCGACAATAACAAGAACTTGTTTTCGGATCACATGATGTTCGTAATGAACCAGTTGGATGACAACTACAATACTCTACGAAAAGAAAGATAGGAGCTCAACTCTTTTGTTTTTATCTTGAAATCAAATACCCGGACATCCTCGTCGATCGAATGTCGGCGAAATAGTAATATTATCTTTGCAACAACCAAATGGTGATGCATGACATGTCGATATTTTCGATGAAGTCGAGATAAGTGGTACTGAAACACATAAAGATATTGATCACACATCTCTCTCGATATCTACATTTCTATTTACTGCATTCTCGTTTATTTCTTGCTGGCATAAAATCTTCTCCTGCACATTGACAAAGTCCATTTAAACAAATCATATTCTTTCCACAATGTGTGCTATCTATACACGATCGATAAGGTAGAACAGCAGTTAATACTTTGACACAACATCGATGACTTTGAGTACGACAGTAACTATTCAATGGACATCGATCCATGACATCACATTCGACATGTCGATTCAATTTTAAATCAACTAATACTTCATCATAACCACATTCATCGGTGTATTCTTGTTGATCATCATCTTTGACACAATGATGTGGTGCAATCGCATAGAGATGTGTTTGCAATTCACATGATCGTGCATCCATTTCACATTGACTATAGAATAATTCTTGATTACTTCCGCAAATCGCAAAAGATCGATTCGTCTAAATCAAATCATCTCTCGTTCGTGTAGTTTTTCGAAATAATTACCCTCATCGTTCCACAACTTTCCTTTTTCGGACATAAACACGTATAATTTCCTTGACTCGATCGACAGATACCATTAAATGGACAAGCCACATTTCGACAATTATCACATGCGCCCATGTATTGTGGTTTCATATCCATTTGTTTGGTACAAGCATCATGTTCCAAATGACATATCGACGGATAAGTCCTTCCGTTTTCTCCACAGACTGAATCTTGTTTCGAATATTGATTCGAACATTGTTTACATTCCTTCGGTTTACAATGAGAATGATCAACAGGTCGAAATTGTTCGGCAAGTAAACATCGTTCGCGTTCTAATGTGCACAGATTATCATACAAAATCCCGTTCGATCCACATACCTAAAAACGAGACTCATTTCCCGAGTCATCAAAATTTTGTATTACTTGATTCTTTTCCGATGAACAATTGAATAAACATCGACAGACTTCTTTGCCATTTTCAATCATACAGGTTTTGCCATTTAGACAAATATAAGTTTGACAAGCTAAAATAAAATCAAAAAAACAAGTTGTTCTTTTAATCGAAATGTAAGACGGTGAAAATCAACCTTGACGTAATCGTTCTTGTTCATGTGAATAACATAAACCATCATGTAATTTCGTTAGATTTAGTTTCGATTGACAAGCATATTTTAACATTTGACATTCATTCGAATAATTATGCAGATTATTTGCACAAATTGGCTCGTAATTAATCGAACAATTTATATGTGGATCACAAGATTGATCATTTTCTTTTGAACCAAAAAAGAAATTATTCTTATTAATTATTTTACAAAATCTACATACGACATTTTCCCCAATGGCTAATCGAAAGATTTTCTTGTCGTTCGCAAGATTTTTTCTTTAAATCACAAATTGTCTCATATGTCAAACGATCACTTCCACAAATCGGTCCATTTGCCATTTCTATTTGAGTATACTCAGCGCAATTCGCAGGACAAGAACAAGAGGGCGAATGATAATTGTTGACAATACATTTCGCCCCATGAGAACAATTCATTGTCGAACATATCAATTCTTCTAACGATATCGAATCTTTGGATTTATTTTTTGAATAGAATAATTGACATTTCGTTTGTTCGATTCGACATTGTTCATCTGTACAATTCATTGAACATTGGCATTCATTTTCTTCCGTGCAAATCGCACCGTAATCACATCCACGTTGTCCATATTGACAAGCTGGAGGAAAAAGAAAACAGACAACGATCGAATTCGAATGAAATCAAATCATTTTCTTACTTACTTATGAGAGATTCATTGAAACTATGATCAATCACGGTCGTAGTTTTAGTTTGTTTACCTGATTTGACTGTTCGATAGATGATAGTAAGAAGAAATATACTAGCTAGTAAGATGACAACACCGGTGAGAAATAGAATAATACGTAGAAAATTTCGATTTTTATTATTATGATGAACTTCTTCAGCGGATGGAACGTTCGTTTTCTGCATAATTCTTTCAATCAACAAGGAATCCCAGGACTTTTCTTTTGTCTTTATCTGTAATAATGATCGTTTTTCGTTCTATTCTCGACAGGAAACTATTTTCTTATAGAAGAAGAAAAAAACGAGGCCAAAAAATAGATCTTCGAGAAAGAGAATCGCCTCAAATACGATCAATTCAATCAATCTCCTTATCTCTCTCGCCCCTCCTCTCTCTATATACATAAATACATTGTTAGCTAAACAAGAATTGTCTTCTTTCTTTTTCTTCTTCTTCTTTCCCAGTCGTTGAACGACAAACACATCTACTTATTAACGACGATAGAGGGTTTTACATGTCATCATTTGAAGAGATGGATAATATAAAAGATTTTCAATTGTATTTGACGTTTTCCGTTTTTTTTTGTTCTTAGTTTCAAAGATATATAGTTTGAGCATTCCGGATATGTATCGAATCATCATTTTGAAGTAGTTCGGATCTCTTAATTGAATCGTAATTTGATGAGCGTATAGTGGAAAGAAGAACGATACGGATCATCGAAATTGAACTAATCGAGAGGGAGAAGAAGAAAAAAAAAGAACAAACGATCGATGTATCCTATCATTAAATATGTAAATAAGATTTTTATTTTGACAGTTGAATACAACAGAAAAAAAAAACCACAGGGCAAAATCTAAATATGTGCAAATAAGCAAAAAATATCGGATTATTCGACATTGCAATTCATCATTAGTTTAATAGAGAAATAATTGCAGGAAACGATTGAATTACATAGTCTCTCGTCATAATGATAGTTTATTTGTTAAATTCGAAAGACTTGTCTTCGTTGTCTGTTCGGCAATACTCGACGCACGTTTTAAATATGAAACCGATCTTCCATGATTATTCATATTCTTACAAACTAAACCAATCTGTTGACAACATTCGCCTATATCTGCATGATTTTCGGGGAGATATTGTTGAAGAATTTCGAGTGTTTTTTCATAAGATGCAAGTGCACGAGAATAATTTTGCAAATGATGATATACACCTCCGAGATTAGTAAACGTTTGAGCTAAATCATGATGATTACATGGTAGAATTTCTTGTTGAATAGAAAGTGCTTTTTCAAAATACGCAAGTGCCTTTTCACGATCATCAATTTGAACATAAGCTAAACCGATATTGTTGTAAGTGACGGCTAAATCCGCATGGTAGAAAGTGAGCGTTTGTATTTGAATATCCAATGCTTTTTCAAATGAAACAAACGCTTGAGAATTCATACTCATTTGGATATATAATAAACCGATGTTATTCCGACTGATAGCAATATCTGGATGCATAGGACAAAGTGTTTCACGTCGAATTTTCAATGCATTTTCGTAGCAAGACAATGCTTCTGACCAATCCTTCACACGGAAACTGAGTAAACCGATTTTATCGTACGTATTTGCGATATCGATACGATTGGTCGACGAGGATTGCTGTTGAATTGTCAATGCTTTTGTGTAATAAGGAAGTACTTGAGAATAACTTCTCATTTGAAAATAAGCATCGCCCATGTTTTGGTACGATATAGCTAAATCTGGATGACATGATGGCAATGATTGAATTTGTATTTCTAATGCTTTTTCAAAAAATGAAAACGCTTGTGAATAATTACCGTTTAATGTATGACTTTTGCCGATATTATTATATGAAATAGCTACAATTGGATGATTAGGACGAACTGTTTGCCGAATAGAAAGTGCTTTTTCGTAGGCATCTAAAGCTTTACACTGATCACCTTGTCTAGCATAGAAATCACCGATACTATCATAAGAAATAGCCAATTCGGGATGATTTGAAGACAAGGAATGTAAACGAATATCTAACGCTTTTTCATAGGATAAGATCGCTTTTGAATAGTCACCTGTTTTGTTATAAATGAGTCCAATGTTATGATAGGGATAAGCAAGATCAGGATGATCAGGTGGCAATGATTTTTGACGTATGTGTAGAGCTTCTTCATGGAATGAAAGTGCTTGATGATATTCTCCAATCGCATAATAAACTAATCCGAGATTATCGAATGAATAGGCTAAAGTCGAATGATTTCGCAGTAGTATTTCTTGTCGAATTGTTAATGCTCGTTTGAAATAGAGCAAAGCTTTCGAATAATCTCCTGTTTTCTCATAAATCTTCCCAATATTATTATAAACAGAAGCACAATTCGAATGATTTCCCGGCAACCATTGCTTATTAATATTCAAAGCTGTTTCATAGAAAGCCAATGCCTTCGAATAATCATTCTTATTATAATGAACTGTACCAATATTATTAAAACAAGCTCCCATATTCTGATAATTGATTGGCACGAGTTTCTTGTAGATATCAAGTACTTTGTCATAGTATTCAAGAGCTTGATCGTACTCGCCTAATTCATCTTTAGTCGAGCCAAGTTGATTGTAAATACACGCTCGTTCTAAATCGTTCAGCTTTTGTTTGAGAAGAATCTGATAAACATGTTCAGCTTGCAGTGCTCGACGCATTCTCAACAAAACAAAACCGAGCCGTTGCCAACCGTTGATGTCCGGACATGTTTCCTGTCGAATTCTCTCGGTTAACAAATGTAAATCGAGATCTTTCTCGCTCGTTAATGACAATTCAACTTGAAACAATCGAGAATTAGCGTCCGTTTGTTTGATATCATTGATACGAAACACCGTATGCATAGAAAAAAGAATCTCTCGTTCTTTTTTATAATAACCAATTTCATCAACAGAAGCAAACGGCGTTGTCAATTGACGTGGATCGATAGTCATGACGAATATCACGCCAATCGACGATGGATTTGAAAGATTCTGTTGAGCAAATTTTTGAGCAATATCGAGATTTGAACTTGTCGAGAGAAACATATTGAAAAAGATGAGTCCACCTTTGTTATTCGTCATTTCGTGTAATTGACTCAATGATAAGACAATGCCTCGATAGAGAGTAAAAGTCTTTCGTATTTTTCTCGGAATAAATTGTTTTTTATGTAATTGTTCAATATGTCGATGAAGATCACTGATAAAAAAGCCCATTTTAATAATAAGATCGAGATTGGCTTCGCGTAAAGCTTTATTCACCATCGGATAGAGAAATGATTGGCATGTGTACCACCAAATCGGTGTTTTCTTTCGATATTCTCGTTCGAATCGATCGATAAACGTCAAATGTTCGATATTTTCACGAAATTCTTGTCGACAATATTCAGCAAATTCACGAATATGTTTCTGTTCGAATTTAATAACTAAGAGAATTTCTTTTATAATCTGTGAATACATAAAAACCGATTGTAATTGATCGAGATTTTTCTTCGATGGATCACCATCGATCGTCATTAAATCGAAACTAATCGAATTTTGTTCACAATCCATCATTACTTTTTTCAATTCATCACAAATCAGACCTATTTCCTTAAATATACCGACGATTTTCGGCCACGATCTCGTCCATTCTTCGTTCACTTTTACATCTCGAGAAAAGACAAAAATCGAATCCATTTGCCGCATGTCATGTACCGTTGGAACGATCTCTTTACCCAACGAACCCGAAACAATCATGCACACTCTACTTTCACTTGTTGTGATTAAAAAGTTCAAACATTCGTCAATATCTGTAAACGTGACGAACGCATTGACAATCTGCCGTAGGATGTTCGTCGTACTTCTGCTAATATCTTTATCGAGCCAAATCAAGAGAAGTTTTTGCGTTGTATTGAAATTCATTTCTTCGACGAAGAACAGCAAAACTAACAACTGTTTGTTATCAGTTAAGTTTTCGTTTGTTTTTGTTGTTTTTTTTTTCTATCTGCAACTGACCCTCAAGGCCATTCGTCTCTCTCGCAGACGAGCGTAACATTTTTTCTTCTTTCTCATTCATTTTCAACTCTAAATAGTCCATAACGCGCGCGTCTCTCTCTCTTCGCTCTATATATTCGTTTGACAATGTCGAATCGGACAGGTAGAGAAGAAATATCGAACAATGGAATCACTTCCCAATGAAATTATCTTGATCATTTTCAGTCATTTGAAAACGTACGACATTGTCTATGCATTCTACTTTCTCAAACGTCGTTATGCACGTCTCATCGAAGAATATCGACCGTTTTCGACCTCAATCGATCTTACTCATGCGTCTCTACCGATTTTCAATCTCTACCGGTCGTTATTATTTCGATCGAATTACATGAATACATGTGAAATACAAAAATTGAAACTCGAATGTCATATGTTGAATAAAATTCTGCTCAATGAACAAATGTTCTCTCGGTTAGAATCATTGTCGATTATCGTCCGACGAGCTGATGAATTGATGATTTTACTCAAATATTTTTCGTTTTTCAAAAAAATGAAGAAGCTTTTCATTCGAAGTGATGTTTGCTGTTGTGATCGAATATCATTCGAAGAAAATGTCAAACAAAATCTCTTCAATGCCAATATTCAATCACTTACATTCGCCACACCGCCGTGCTATTCGATTTCTTTGCAAGATATTGACTTCAAACAATGCCTGTTCACCAATTTAACGTTAACTGTTCGGTCGATCAACGATGTCTGTTCGATTCTTAGCAATGCTCAACATCTTCATTCACTTCGAATACGAGTTTTAGACACAACAATCAACCCACAGAATCCATTGACAATCGCAGATCCACCGCCAAATCTCGCACACTTTCTTTTCATTTGTTTGCATTCGATTTCTTATGAAATCGTGAAAAACATCTTTCGAACATTGACACCGTTGAAGAAACTGAATTTTTCCTTGGTTTTCGATATTCAATCGGGTATTATCGATGGTTATCGTCTATCGGAAGATATCTTTTGTCATCTACCGAATTTGACAAGTATTCAATTCGAAATAAAATCATTAATTTCGTTGATGTCGAACGAATTGATTCGTTCATTCGATACGCCATTTTGGTCACGGTTTACACCGATTGGTTTTCATTCGTATAATCATATTTATACTCTGCCGTTTCCATTTCATCATCTCGATCTCGATCAATCGATTTTAAAACGGCAACAGACAAGAAAATCCGAACGAAATTGGCGATACGTTCGAGATATTGATTTATATGATCGACAATCGTATACAAACGAATTTTTTACGTTTCTTCGGGATGAATTTACTCGTTTAACGACATTGACATTGAAATGGAAATTAGATTTTGTACATACAAGTCCATTGTTATCGACATGGTTTTGTTTACCGACGATTCGTCGATTGACAATCAAATCTACTCATCTACAGAATCCCGAGAATATCAAACAGTTTTTATTGTGTCTGCCGAATTGTGAAACTTTAGATTGTGATTATGTGTTAATTGCTCGAGCAACGTCCTATTTTCGTCGTGGTCATGTTTTAACTGGTTTTGGCAAACGATTACGTCTGTTACTCGTTGATGAACTTCCATCGGATTGGAAAATTGAAAGGAAAAAACGAAAGAATATGTATTTTCGACGTTTTCGTGCATTTTTTCCTAATATTGAATGTCCGCTGTATAATTAAAATAAATTTTGTGATAAATCTTAAAAGCGATTTTGATTTGTGCGCGCGATTAACTAATAGGTCACTATAGAGGAAAAGGAAGGCAGGAAGATGGCGTTCATAACGATTTCGATCCGATGAAACGATTACGTTTGTTTAAAGAAAAACTTTGAGATATCATATATGCATATCTTTTATTTCAGGTTATTAAGATGGAGACTTTCTGATTATATTTATAGTTTCAGTTTCAGATAGCAAATAGCTACACTGCGCCAGTTAAATAGCTGTTAATTTAGTCAACCACTATGTGATACCATGAAACAGTATGAACTTTCCGAGTTTTTAATGTATACGGTACATGGCAAACGTGTCATTATTTACGATAAAACACGAGTGTAAACTGGAAAATGGTAGCATACGCTATCGTTTTGTATCGTCACAGCGACCGTATTGATCGCCGTGAGATAAATCGAATGAAGATATTAAGGTATGTACAGAATTCCTGATGAATGAATTGTTTTTGAAGTAGTCTATCCGTCGTCTGTTTGAGTTTTAAATTGATTGACTTTTCGTCTAATAGACAATAGAAAACACGAATGAATTATTTTTCATTCTGACAAATATGAGAAGATGACATAATATTCGCTAATCCAACTCATTTATAAACAAATGAAGGCCAATTGTTTTCTTTATATATAAGCAGACGTTATCGTCATTTGCTAATACATTGAATTGTTACGTATTGTGTACCAGAAGTACATACTTTCTTAATATACATTGAAATTTGATTACAACTTTACTGATTATAATAAAATTTTTCACACGTCTGTTTAGTTTAACGATAAAAACATCGACAACAAACTCCATAATCTTGTTCAATTATTGAAAAACGGATTATCAAGTGAACAGAATTTTATCATAGAGATGAAAAAGCTTATTCAAAACAAAAAATAAAGTTGATTCTGGTAAATGATATCGAGATTTTCATGAGCTTTTTTTATTATCTTGATTAGGATTTATTATTTTAATAAAAATAACTTGAAATTAATATTAATATTAAACAGTTGAGAAAATAGAAATTTCTTGATCAATATCAATTGATGATCTGTCATCGATAGGTAATAATACGTTTTTTTAATTCATCTATAAATATATCCATCGATGTATCGATTGTTTGATTGATGAACAAATTCGTTAGAATAGTTCCATAATGATAATGTCGCAATGTAGCAAGAGATGATGACTTTGAACTCGAAGCAAATTTGACACCGTATTGTAATGCATGAATATTTTGCATGATGGGCACATTTCGTGGTCGAATAAACATTTTCGTTCTGATTTGACAATCTCGACGAGGAGAAATATGTCGACATTTTTCGAAGAGAAGTCGATATCGACTAGCTACAAGATCATTTTGAGTGACGAGACAAGATATTGGACAATTCAGAAATTGTACACCACCAGGATAAGTTCTTTCAGGAAAATGTTGATCAAGAAAATCAGCTAAAGAAATATTGTTATCCATCAATTTTGTTCGATCAATAATTTGAAAATATTCATCAACATCAAAATAGCCCATCCATCGATTAAATGGACCAAAATTTTTGAGAGCATGATTCATCGACGCGCTTTGCATCATATTCCAATGACGCCCTTCAGGTGATTTATACGGCCATCGAACAATTGTCACGAGTTTTCGTTCGAGATACGATCGAAGAAAATCATCTAGATTGTCAGTACTAAAATGATCGTATAAATAGAAATGTTCAACACCGATTAATCGATGATATTCAATCCATTCGATTAAAACTTCAGTTTTATTATGTATCATTGTATATATAGATACATTGTAATGATCACGATGATAGATTGGGATTTGCACCGTTGGTGATTTGAGAGGCTGATTTGGGAATTGTTTATCGTGAATATTGAGTGAAATGTTTAATTGAGAACTACGATTTTGTATTATAAGTTGTCGTTCAATAGCTGGGAGAGAACAGAGAACAAATGGTTCAGTAGATCGTCGATCAATAGAACCATGGACTGTTGTCTTTGAATATTCAAAGAAACAATCGATACTCGACCATTTCCAACTAAGTCGACGACCGCTGAGATAGATCGAAAATTGGCCAATTTCGTTTGGACGTTGATAGATAATAAAATCTAATATTTCAACATGATTAAATCGTAAAAATGTTGGAGTAATAACATTTGGTTGTATACCATTTGATAATGTTCTACTCTGATTATTTATTGATGTTACTTTGAAAGAATTTATATACGGAGTCAAGGAGACCATAGAAAGTATAACGATTGATATGCATAGAAAAATACAGTTTATAGAAATTAGTATATGTCTCGCCAAGTAATGAAACAAGGATGTAGAGAATTTCATGATTAATTATTATAACGCACACGTTGTTCACACATAAGATCGTATAATGCTTACGATGATAACATAAAAATAAGAGAAAAAAATGAAATTCAATTCTTTTTAAATCAGATTTCAGGTAAACTGAGGTGCGATTCTCTTTTCCTACAATAAATATATCATTTTTACTTTATATTAAGTGACAAGTAGACATCTGATAAATTTAAGATTCGAATCGAAATTTATCCGTACTGCAACTATTGACATACATTATTCTCGAGATTAACAGCCTCTCAAAAAGATACTTGTTTTAATTAAACGAATCTTATTCACGTCCTCTTTTGATAAGAAGAAATTTTACTTCGTTCTTATCATCATGGATATTTTCGTCGTGATTCATTCATTCATTCATTCATTCATTCATTCGAACGATGTATTGATTTCATTCTTCACAAAACGATTGTAAAAGTTACACATATGATTGGTCATCGTATTTTCGGTTTAATACTGATTATTTTACTTGTTATTACTTGTATT
>Ga0209930_1003622_pt1 | contig 15044 bp, 10 predicted proteins | sample ThiBiot_500_biof_2_FD_183948 | JGI IMG/M metagenome (GOLD analysis project Ga0209930, IMG submission 183948) | Wastewater bioreactor microbial communities from Cape Town, South Africa - Thiocy_cont_500_biof (SPAdes) | ecosystem: Engineered > Bioreactor > Thiocyanate-remediating >... | reverse complement strand
CTATTGGATATCGAACGAAACATGATTGTAGATGATTTTTGAGAGTTCGTCGAAATTTTTTTGATGTAATTAAAAATACATAACAACTTCCCTAAAATAAAACACAATCGATTTCAATTATCATCAAATTGTAGAAATAAAACCAAACTGCATAGTAAATATAAGATATCAAACTGGTTATTGTTGTAACAAAATTTTCAATAATAATTTGATCTGTACTTTTAATATTGTTCACTGTGACTAAACTGTAGAGATTATTGATAGAAAATGGAAAAATGCCAATGGTACATAAAAATATTTGAATAAAAACCATTTGTACCATTTGATAGTCAGCTCGTTGTTCGACAAGAAGCAATGTTCGATGAAGATTTCGATAGATTAAATATCCGAATATACTCATTATTGAAATCGGAATAAAACCAATGACACCAATAACAAACACACGTACATAAGTCGAATAACCAAACGTTGTACTCGTACAAAGCTTTCGAGTTGGTGAAGGTGCAGCAAAAATAATAGTAAACATTCCGTGAAATAATGCAAGTAGTAATATAATACTTGTTATTAGTAAATATAATACTTAATGATAAAGTAAATATACAGAATTGTCGTAGTTTACACCAAACTTTTGATACACTACTTAGATCAAAACCAAAACCAACACTAATTATACGTGAGAGAAGATTTATTAAGATATATAATGCATTAAATAAAGATACAATTATATAATAAAATGCGGATGAAGTTCGACGATTAGTGAAGAATACTAATATATTAAGTCCATTTCCTACCAAGCCAATGATCAGAATAACTGAGCCGAGATAGACTGTTATTTGTTCACCTATGCATGTAAGCGACATATGTGACAGCTGAAGTACTTTATTCTTACTACTTGTTTTTTTTGTTACAAATGAAAAACAGGAAAAATCAAAGTTCTCGCATATAATTATTATTTAATTCTAGACATTTATAACAAAAGAAGATAGAAACTAAGAAACCTCTTTTTTTTGACGTATTACATGTTCAATCTGGAAAATATCATTTCTGTTGTTGATAAATATTGCATGTTTACTATATAATGTATGTGAATTAAGAATGTTCTAGTTTATGTCAACTTGGTAAAAGCATATAATTAAGAAAAAAAAGAGGAAGAAGAATCGGCCTTTCCTTTTTAAATGTGTGGAGGTGCGACGCTGTAATCCACAGTTCTTGCGGAATGAAATTTGCTTAACTTCGAATATAACGACAAAAAAAGGCGATTTTTGTATTTTATTTTTATATTCTATGCCAATTTTTACGAGACACGTTGTACAATCAACAAAAGAGAAAAACAATTCTTTTTCCTCTTGAAAATAAAAAAAGTTTTAATCAATCAACAGAAATGTCATACCTTTTTTACGTTTTGCATTAGAAGTATGCAAGCAGCAACTGAAATTTGTAATTATTACAAACTACAATATTTACTAAAACATTCACAGGTTTTGCTTCGTAACCTATTTAAAAATCGTTATATACAATTCAATGATGGCGCAATCTGGGATGATACACTAAAGTGTGGTAGTAGCATTAAGCTTAATAAGAAGTCGTTAAATAAAATTCAACAAGCATCTGTTGCTGAAGGAGATTCCAACCAATGGGATTTTAGTACATTAATGCAACTGTTGTTGGGATTATTGCGTCCAAATACGTTAAATCCTAGTGAAATACAACAACTTGACAATGAAGATAAGCTATTAAGAAATCTAACAGATGTTCGCAATAAAATAATGCATCATTCTTCGAAATCTTTGTCAAACAGAGACTTCGATGTATTTTGGACAGAATTATCGCAAATTCTACTTATGCTTGGCGATGTTCAAACAGAAATCGATAAATTAAAAGATGATAGTGTATTTGAACCACAAACCCAAGTGATCAATGAAGAAAATTTTAAAGAAGCACTTCAATACAATTCTCTAGGTGTTCAGGCTCATAAGCAGAACAATTTTAATGATGCGATTATGTTTTTCATGAAATCAGTTGAACTTTCAGATATTGGAGATCATAATCGCGCCATATTTTATTCCAATTTATCTTCGAGTCGTTTAGCATTCTACGAACAACAACATGATAGAACGGAGTTATTTAGTGCGAATGATGAGCGGTATCGAGCTTTGCAAGATGCAAAAAAGGCACGAAATCTTCGACCAATATGGTGGAAAGGTCATTTTCGTGTTGGAAAGATATATGCTGTTTTAAATGAACATGAAAAAGCAATTAATTCATTCGAACGAGCTTTTGGTCTCTCACCAATGACCAGTGAAATAATAGACGCGTTAAATGATAGTCGAAGCGTATACAGTCGCCAATCACGTAGAGAACATTTCGATCCACGATTTACTCATAAAACAATACCGGACCAGATGGAAGATCATCGACAAAAACTAGGTATAGATTCAGCGACGTACAAAGAACTTCTTAGTATGGCAGAGAAAGAGATACAAAATATAGATCCATCGATAGCAGATGTCGAAAAAGGAAAACGGTATATGTACGGAGATGTTGATGTTAAAATAGATTATGGACAAGCTGCTAAGTACTTTGCTAGAGCAGCAGAGCGAGGTAATGCAGAAGGAATGTACAATTTAGCTTGCATGATTGATAACGGTTTTGGTGTTCCAAAAGATCACTATCTTGCTTTTAAACTACTGGAACAAGCCGCCGCTCAACCACCGACAATTTCTCTGCCTCCACTTAAGAACATAACGAATACTGGGGTTGCCGAAGCTGAACATACAATAGGACTCAAGTATGCCAATGGTATTGCTGTTCCACAAAATTTTGGGACTGCAGCTTACTGGTATCAACGTGCAACTGATCATGGTAGTGCTTCGGCAGCGAATAACCTGGCTTTGTTCTATGAAAATGGTACAGGTGTTCAACCAAATTTAGACAAAGCCTTGGAACTATTCGAGTTGAGCGCGAAAAGAGGTGATCCAAATGCCATGTTAAGTCTAGCTCGTGTTTCGCTGGGTACACTTAATATAAAAGTAGCAAAACTATGGTATGAGAGAGCATGCGAGGTCGGTAATACCCAAGCGATAATAAATCGTAAAGAATTTTTAGAAGTAGCTGACATTTTTCAAAACTTGATAGATCAAACAAATTGTGGCGATTTACTGATAAGTAATTTGATAAAAACTATGTTTAATTTATTCAAAGCACCAGAAAGTGTATCGACATCATCAGATCAGCCATACAAGTATTTATATAGCTACAAAACATTACGTGAATATGCTCAACGTGGATCGAAAACGGCACAAAGAATGTGTTCTGCTATGGAACATTACGTGATTGCGATGCAAATTGTTATAAAAGTGAAAAACTTAACAGAATATCATGAAAACTTATTTGTAAGACAGTTATCTTTAAGCTATCGTCTTGAACATATTGTTGTCACTTTACTTAATTCTGAAATGCAACAGAAAATTGGTGATATTATTCATCGAGTACTTCAACGGTGTAGTACTCAATCAAATACTAATGGTTCGCAGCTGGATGAAGATGCTCGCATCTGTTATGTTTTTTTACATGGTGATTCTTTTAAAATGACAAATGAATTTCTTCAACAATGCATTGAAAAATATTCTAAGACACCATTCTTTTTTGAATGCAATGCTGCAGTATATGGATGGCTACAACAATATCAAGATGTAATATACATCTGCAACAAGGGTTTAGAAATTTGTCCAGATTATTGCGAATTATTATATTCTAAAGCTGTTGCATTACGTCTACTTGGTGAAGATATGAATGAAGCAATTAAAGCGTACGAAGCATTTCTTGCTGTTGCTGAAAAAGATCATCGTAAAGTACCTGAATCATATTATGCAATAGCTACCTGCTATTTAAAATTTGTTGAACGGGAGAATACGTTGAACATTGTGAAACAAATATATAATCAAGGTGAAGCAGCAGAGAAATTACAATTACCTTGCTTTCTACCCTATGATTCTGCTAGCAAAATTGCTCTAACAAGTATATTTGATCCAGAATCGCTCCTAGATACTGAAATAGCCAAATCGACTAATCGTAGACGGAAGCTGAAAAACCCATGCAGAATAGAAGTAATAGTAAGACATCGTAAATGGGAATATGGCATATTCAAATGTCAGCAACGTCTCAAAAGCCAGACAATAGTAACCTATTCTCATCCCGGTAAATTCAAACAACAAAGAGCTAAATCATTAGTTGATCTCAAGCCAATCTTTATACAAGAAATGATTCCTTCAAAGGATCATATTTATAATGGGTGTGTCCTATCAGTTACAATTATAGAAAATACTTTTGTTTGGTCACCATCTATTCATTTAGTAGTTGAGGATGAAAAATTCGATTGCGAACAAATGTGTATTTATAATTTTAATTTGGATGAAGGTAAAGATTTAATTACTAACGTATTTACAATTGGAAGTAAAATGCATGTTGTCAATCCTTATCTGAGAATCGGTGCCACTGATAGAAAGCCATTAATTCGTATCGATGATATTTTATCGATTGTAATGGAAAATGATTCAGAACCAAAATCAATCACGTGTCGATGTTGTGGAGAATCAAATCCAAAATATCGTTGCAAAAAATGTCAAAATACATATTATTGTTCAAAAGACTGTCAAACTATCGACTGGGAACAGTATAAACATAGATATATGTGTAGAAACATGATGTCGAATGTTTAATCTCGACATCCAGCACATACAATAAACACTCTTTCTATTTCGAATAAAAATATTTGATCAATAATTCAAGTATTCAGCTATTCAATTTCTCAGCACAGAAAGACTGATTTATTTATTGCTCTCTGTATGATTTATCTGCATGGATGATTTTTCTCCTGAGGCACTCCGTAGATTATTAAAGGAAGCGGTTGAAAAAGAGTGTGGGCGGCAAAGAAAACAAAATCATTCTCTTTCGTTATATACATATGATTTTTGTAATTTGTTTGGTTTTATCCTAAGTGAAATAGATGAATCAGTCTGTCGCGGGGATCTCCGTATATCGATTGGAAATAGCCAGACAAGGTTGAGTATATATTTTGCTCTTAAAATGTATTTAATGTTATTTCTGTTCCAGAATAGTAAAAGTTAGGTAAACATTTAATGGGAGCTGATTCATCGAAAGCTGTTGAAATACCATCACGTAATCCTGGCCAAGCTAGTGCTTTTTATTGCGCTTGTCGAAATGGAGATACGGCAACTGTGCAAAATATGTTGCCGAATCTGACATATGAACAAATTAATCAGATAGAACCAAATGGAAGTACCGCTCTGCATGCAGCTAGTTACTATGGTTGGCGTGATATTGTTCGATTATTACTCGAGCGTGGTTGTTCACGTACAATACTTAATTTTCACAGAAAGACAGCCTATGAGGAAGCAGCTAGTGATCAAATTCGAGCTCTTTTTCATCGTCCAACATTAAATAGATTTGTTGATGAAAATGGAACTCGTTCATTCAAATTACTCAAACGAAATGGTACTGATATTACAGACCAAATTGGTGTACCAGACGGTTGGGTCAAAGGATATACATCAGCGAATGAAGCAGATGACGCAAAATTTATAAATGACATGGGACCTTCGTTGAATCCACTGAAGCAAATTGCCAAGCATCAAGTAAAATCTGATTTCATAGGAAATGTTGCACAATTAGTTTTAGAATCAGTTCCTCGAACGCATGAGCAATACGACGCTATGAATGATTTATTCAAAAAGTTTGTCGACAATAAGAATATTAATCATTTGTTAAAAATGTATACAGTCGAAACGCCATTTTATACTAATTTACAAACACATGTGAATTCATATGCAGTTTTAATTTATTTTTATCTCAGGAAACTACGCAATCGTGCATTTCAAGGACGAACTTTTCGTGGTGCTATTATGACAAAAAATGATATTCAAGCATACCAATGGGCACTCAGAAGCAATAATCGCGTGCTTGAAACTCGAGTGTTTCAATCAACATCACGTAATAAATCTATAGCACAAAAATTTGCTGTATTAGATCAAAATAAGCATTCCAGCGATCATTATTCAGTCTTATTGACAATACATTTTCCAAAAAGATGTCCAACAGCAATCGACTTAACTAAAAGATCTGATAAACTACCTCCCTTGTCTGAATACCCGAATGAAGAAGAAGTTCTAATACTACCGTATACTTTATTTACAGTCAAGGATATCCAGTTTGACTCTCACGATAAACAATATTATATTACACTCACGAATGTTCTGACTCCGAAAAAACATTGATGCTTTCGCCTCTTCTTGATGCAGTTTCTGTGATTACATGTGATAAATTTGATTTATTTTAACAAAATCTTTCCAAAATAATTTTAATATAATTTATCTTTTTTTTTCTGTTTTATCATATTGTTATAAAAGGATATTTATATTTTAGATCATCGAATACCTATCATTCATTCCATGTTCAGGCAAAAGACAAAGCTGTTTGAAACAAAAATGATGAATCATTTAAATGATATGAAGCACACTCTGAGGATTGTAGTCATCATATTAGTTTTTACAATTATTCCATTTGCTGCATTAATTATTGGTGGTATGAGAATGAACGAATGCCCAATTGAAAAACGGATACCCATTTGGTTACTTATCAGTGGACTAGTAGCAATTATGACTTCCAGTATTTTGATAACAATAGTAAAGTTTCTCTGTTTTTATAATATCGGATCTGTAGCTACATAAATATTTTTATATTCAGCTCGTTGTTCGAGTATGGTGTTGCCGCATATGTGCAGCAGATAAAAAATATGATACAACATTTATCAGTTCCTGTTTTGGCATTGTAATATTGAATTGTTTATTTTATTTTGTATGGATGATTATCGTGAGTATAGAAAAGAGATCGTATTTGTATTTGTGAATACTATTATCTACGTAAATATTTTTAGGGTATTGTTTGGATATTTCCAGTCAAATCGAAAGTAGTATTTGCTTCTCGAACTTCTTCTAATTATTGTCATTCACGTCTTTTTTATTTTTCATTCGCACTTCTCATCGGAGAATTGTGTCTTAGTTTTATAGTTTTTAGTATTTGTTGTTATTTAATATGGCGTATTTGTTTTAAAAAAAAATAAAATCTGCACAACACAAATATATAGCGTTTTTCAAATCCAGTGTAACATCTCTATTTGATAATAAAAAAAAGGTCGACATAAATAACATACCAGACTGCCAACTCTTAAAGTTCAAACGGGATTTTCGAAAGTCAAAATGGGGTACAGAAAGTTATCAAAACAACACTATTTTTCTTTCGAAAAGTGATCGTAACATATTATGCCTTTATTATGAGATGTAATTCGTTTCTTTCATCTTACGAATTATTTTTAAAAATAACTCAAATTTCAAGGCACACGTTTTAGCACAAAATATGATTTTGACATGAATTGTCTGATTTAAACTGAAATTTAGATGGGCAAATGAGTACAGGACATCAAATAAAAAATAAACGAAAGAATGTTTGTATTTTTCGCATATATTTATATTTTGTGTGTATTAACAAGCAAAACTTTAACTTTTTTAATTAATGATAAAGACTCTAAAAAAACGAACGTAAAATGGTTACAGTTAATTGAAGTGCATGGAATAATATTACGAGGAAAAATTGAACAATCCAGTATATTAGTGAACGGAATTTAGATAGGTTTTTCGTTGATCAAATGTCAATAAAACATTATTAAATAGATGTGCTCAAGAAAAGGACGATTTGACCTAAAAATACTGATATTTCAGTGTAAATAATTAATTTTTCTGCGAGAAGTCTCGCATAGTCAAATGGGGTACAAATTGTTAAATTTGGGTACAGTTGGAAGCCCTGTTTTGTTTTGCACATACATTATAACCATAAAAGAAAACTTATATAGAATTACATGTCTAGACCAATGAAATCTCAATAAAAAATATATAGTCATAGAAAAAATAAGATTAAACCACAATCATTTTTTTATTCGCTGCGTAACATTCATAGGACACGTGCTATGAAACGATCACACGCTTCAAAACATCGATCGAGACGAATCATACATATTTCCATTCAACCATCAAACACTGCTTCATTAACAAAAAGAAACAAGATCTCAATAAAATCCCATTCTACAAGTAACGTAAGCTTTTTTATATTATTCCTAATTTTCTGTTATACAATGAATGTTTTAGACAAAAAATACAAATCAATGCCAATCTTCGAATTTGACAACTGATTCCAATAAAATTTTGAGTTATCGAGATCGAGCTCAATCAGTATGAACAATACTATGAATAGTGTGACATTTCTTTTGATATACGTAGATGAAGGATCAATTGACAAATCCAGGCGACGATACGAAAAAACACGAACAGAAGAGTGAAAAGAAAAAGTTTGTTTAATTATAATTTCCATTTCAGTTTCGAAACGCAATTGCTGTCTATGATATTAGATATGTTTGTCAGCGTAATATAATTATAACTACGATAGTTTCATTTATCTTAATTGCCATACTAGGCATACCCTTGATTTTATTACTCCCAAAATCGAAAACTGGTGAGCTAAACAAATAACTACAGCTTTCACAATTAAAATCAATATTAAATATTTAGACAGTTCATCACCTGTTCTTCGTTGGAATAAAATAGGCATCACTATAGCAGGTGTAGTCAACCAATCTGGAAATGCTTCGAACAAGTTATCTTTACCTTGGGGACTATATATAGATTGGTCGAATACTCTGTATATTACAGACTTCCGCAATAATCGAATTCAAAAATATGTGAGAAATACATCATTTGGTGAAACAGTAGCAGGTGATCCGACAGGACTCAGTGGATCAACATCTAATTTACTGTTCTTCCCCACATTCGTCAAAACAGACCTAGACGGTAATGTCTATGTGTCCGACAGACAAAATAATCGAGTTCAATTATGGAATCGAGGAGCATCGGTTGGAACTACTATAGCAGGCATTACAGGTTTTTGTCTTTTTTACGATTTTTTTTTCTGATTAAAATTGATGTATTGATAGGCACAAGCGGTAGTGCACTCAATCAACTTAATAGTCCTTATGGAATTATTCATGATCCTGTCCAGAATGGAATCTTTGTTGCCGATCGAGGAAACGATCGAATCATGTATTATCGTATTGGTGCCACGAATGGTACGATCGTGGCTGGAGGCAACGGACAAGGAGTAAACAATACACAATTATATTCGCCTGCTGGCATATATCGTGATGAATTATCAAATAGTCTTATTATTGCTAATCGAGATGCTAATAATGTGGTAAAGTGGATATTAGGTACTTCTAGCTGGATATTGATTGCTGGTAATCTCAATGGAGTAGTGGGTAATACTGCAAATAGCTTTCAAACACCAACCGATGTGATATTGGATCCGATGGGCAATGTATATATTGTCGACTATGGAAACGCTCGAGTCCAATTTTTTGTTGCTGGTGAATCAGCTGGTAAAACCATTGCCGGGATGACGAGTGTATTTGGTAGCAATGCTTTTTTACTCAACTACCCAGGTTCAATAGTGCTTGATAATCAACTTAATTTATATGTTTCTGATTATCGGAATCATCGAGTTCAGAAATTCATGCGTTACTAAATGCTGATCTATTTTAAAAAAATAAAGTAAAATGTCGATCGTGAAAACGACCATTAAATTCTATTATTAGAAAAATGTCTTACATGATAAAGTACTCGTAAATGAAGTGCATTGCCCTCTCATTTACATGATAAGCTGTTATGTGTTCTTTTTAATTGTGCCGCTCATTAATATTGCTTTATTTGGCGACATCAAGGATGGTTGAACCACTATGATAGCATTGCGATTTTGTCTATCATCGAAATACATGATAAAAAGAAGAATACTAACATTGATCTCAAGTTTTCATGTCTACAGTGAATGAAAAGACAGCATTACTTTTTCGAAATTATAAATTCTAATTCTTTTTCTTTTTCACATAGATGATTTTAATTAAATGCATCGAAGAAGTATACTTTGATCTTTAATTATCTAACCAATAGAAAATAACCGACATCATGATAAATAAGAAACTAACAGTTCACTTGCACTTCTATTTATTATCGAGCATATCTACAGCAATGTCGGCAACGGAAATTCTGCACTTAGCAACACAATATTCAATTTATAGTCCATGGTTTAACATTATTTTCGGACTTATTGGTAATATTATTAATCTAGTTGTGTTCACTCAATTGAAATTATTCCGAAATAATCGATCCGCTTTTTATATCACAATCGAAACGATTAGTAATTTTCTTTATGAACTTTTCTTTCTTTGTTCATCTATATTAACAATTATCTATGGCGATGATGCATCGGGTCGTTCATTATTCTGGTGTAAATTTCGTTATATGTTAAATCATCCACTTATACTCATGAATGGATACATGATTTCTTGTTCGGCCATGGATCAATATTTTTCGACGAACTATCGAGTCTATCAACGACAAATTTGTACAATAAAGTTAGCTCGAATCATTGTATATACATGCATATTTGTATCGATTGGTCATAGTATTGCTTTTGGTCTTGCCTATGATATACAACCATCAGTAGGATGTGTCATATCAAATCCGATATGGGTTCATTATTCATCTTATGTTTACTATCCTTTTATTATTGGTCTTCTTCCAATTTGTATTTCATCATTATTTAGTGTACTTGCCTATCGTAATGTTCGTCGAATTGTTCGACGACAAATTCCAATTGTTCGTCGACGATTAGACAAACAAATGACTGCTTTAGTTCTTATACGTGTTATCATGTTTGTTTGTTTAGGCTTACCATATAATACTTATCGTATCTATGCGATTAATTTTCCTATACCTCGAATAAAAGCAATGGAATATGCCGTTGGAAAATTAATTAATAGCTTATTTTTATTCTTTGTCGGTCTAAATTTCACCGTTAGTTTGTTCAAAAATCATAAATCTTTTGAATAATAATTTCATGATCTTTTTTTGTTCTAGTTAAGTTTCTATATTTATTTTCTCTCATCATCACGCTTTCGTCGGCAAGTTCATTTTGTCTTGGTAAAAAAAATCTGGCAACATTCTGTATTCTGTCGATGTACCAGTGCAAATCAAATACATCCTCAAGACACGCCTTCGCATGGTTTCAATCCTGACATTGAAGACGAAGACATTTAATTTTGTCGAACTCTTTATTCAATAAAAAATCAATTTATGTGTCAGAAAATATATCTTTCACCCAAAGTTTTTGATTGATTTGTTTTATTTGTCTTCGATTCATTTGTACTTTTTCATCATCTTCACCTTTCGTTCGAAGTAATCGTTCAATAGCCTTTTCTAAAGCCTCTTTGGCTTCGGCACTTCGACCAAGTTTGTCTAAGACTTCTGCAATACTATTATATGTATCGGCAACAGTTGGATTATCATCGGAATGACATTCAAGTTCAATTTGTAAACAAGTTTGATAACTTTGAAGTGCATCATCGTACTTTTCCACGCGATATTGTCGTTTGGCTAAATTATAATATTTCACAGCAATACCTGCTCGATCTTTGTCTGTGCTCATTTTATGTTGAATTTTCAAGCCTATAGACAGATATTTAATTGATTCTTTATATTTGCCTAATCGATCCAATGCACCAACGATATTTCCAATATAAGCAAGAATAACTTCGACATTAGGATCATCGCAATTCTTCTGTATTTCATAAGCTTTTCGATGATGTTCAAATGCTTTTTCGTAGATATTCTTTTTAAAATAACAATTTCCCATTCGATTATATGTCGGTGATAATCGCGTATCATCAGGTGATACAACTCGAAGGAAAATATCCAATGCTTTTTCTAAATGAATTAATGCTTCGTCGAATTGTTTGATATCATAGTAATTATCACCGACTGTATAAAATGCATCTGCAAGATCTAGAATAGCTGTATCATTTTCGTTCAATCGTGAATCTTGTTCAAGTAAATTTGTGAAATATTCCAAAGGCGCGTAATTACTTCGATTTTTCATTAATTTTAACATGCTTACTAATGGAAAAGGACCACGAACAGCATCGTACAGAGTTCTTGTAACTGCGGGACCTTTGCTTTGAATTGTTGCACTCGTTGTGAGTTTCATAACGAGTGTTTTGTCATTGATTTGTTTGGCACCATCGATACGAAAAACTGTTCCCATTGTAAGAAGAATTTCATTTGACTTATCTGGAATCGAACATCTCGTAACGCCAACATCAAGATTCATTTGAAAATAAACTAATTTCGAATCTTGATTATCAACAGTTACGTCCTGCATTGTTTTATCCGTACTAGCAAGAAGAAATTCATTGAATGACAAGAGACCACTTTGATAAGTACACATGTTCTTGAAAAGATCACTTCGAACTCGTATTGTTCGATAGACTGTGATTGCACTACGGTCATTTGATGATAGAATTTGTTGATGTAAATGTTGAATTACATATCGAAGTTTGTAGAGAATATTAGCATCGAATATTCGAAAGGCTCGTGTTAACATTTTGTAAACAAATGCGTCCGTTCGTGAATACCATTCGACGGCTTGATCCGGCTGAAAATTCTTCTCGAATTCGTCGATCAGTTTCAGTTGAACAACGTTATCGACATATTTTTCTCGGCAAAATTCGATCATTTCAGTTTTCAAATCGATGTTCTCATCGGTATCGAGAGCGATGACTTTCAATGTTTGAACATAACTGAGAAAATTAAATTTCGCATAATTCTCCGGAATCGAACTTGCTTTTGTTAGATCATAGGTCATTATTGGTAAGTCTCGTTCGAGTTGTTTACAAAGTTTCGTCATACTTGTAAATGCTCCTCGATAGACTTGCAAATCACTTGACAGATCGTTCGATGAATCGAGAACATAAACACCAGTCAAGAACTGTTCTTGACGAATTTCTTTTGCCAAATTTTCGATACTATTTCGTGAAAGAATAAGAATAATTCGTTCGTTTCGTATACTTGAAACGAGTTTGACACATTCTTCAGAATTAACATCATCGAATGCGAAACCGAAATTAATTAAGCCACGTAGTATTTGTTTGTCGTCATCGGTAATCGAATTTTGATTTTCGATTATGTAACAAAAGTTCTCAACGCTATTTGCATGCCGTTTGGCCATCGATGATTGTTGTGCCAAATTTCTCATATCTAAAAATTTTCTCATGTGATGAAAATAATCGAGTTGTGAAAATCAAATACGTACAATTTCTCAAATAATTCTCAAACAATTGTTTAAATTGTGCCGCTTGTTTCGATGCATCGGTATTTGCATTTGATGTCGTATATTGTTGCGTGGTATTAGTCGTGGTTGTTAATCCGATAGCTTATTTAAAAAAAACAACAGGATACAGAATGTTTATTTCGATAAAAACCACTTACCTATAGAAGCTGTCATCGATTCGCCATTTTCCCCACCCTCAGCAACTGCTGAACCTTGAATTTTAAGTGCTTTTTGTCGATATTGAACACTCATATCATAATTGCCTTTTAAACCCTCGATTTCAGAAAGATCTCCGTATACAGCACGAAGTAAAGGATCATTGGCATTGAGTTCTTTCAAAAGTCGACTGTAATATTTCTCGGCTAATTGAAATTTACCCATTCGCCACAAGAATCTTGCCAATGTTCGAAGATTTGTTTCTCCGCTGCCCATTTCCTTTTTCATATGAGACAAAACTTCTCGTAGGAAATTTTCTTCATCACTCGATAGAATCATTCGAATTTGCCAGAAACTATCAGTTTCATGATATTTGACACTATCGAGCCGAAAAATTGAACCAACCATAAATAAGACTTCGGCTTCACCGGGAAACACACTGCATGAACTGATGTCAGCAAATGGTTTCGATGGCGCCGTCTTGGGGTCAATCTCGATTTCGAATAGAACCCGTTGTAAGCCACGCGATGATTTGAAAAATTCGAATGCTTTTTTCTTCTTCAATGTTGTCGAAAAAAATGAATTGATCGAAATTAATTTGCCTTTGCTCTCTTTTAATCGATCGATTTCATCGCTTGACATCATTTGTCCTCGATAAACTTTAGCGATTTCTTTGGTTTGTAATTTGTTCAATTGCTGTTGAATATCGGCAATAAACTCACGAAATAGATAGATCATGTGCGTATCTTGTTTACGTAGAGCAGCATTTAAACTTTTGAAAAGAAATATATCTCTGGTATACCATTGCAATGCTTTTGCAGCTGTGTAAGTCATTTCGAATTGATCGATATTTCCTAGTTCAGCTTGATTGGTTTGATATTCGTGTTTGCAAAGTTTGATCAGTTCATTTCGATCTGTTTGATTGTATTTCAATCGAAGTAAACAATCGAAAAGTACTTGAGTGAACACAAATTGACCATTGACATTCATCGTTGATTGACTGACACCGGAAGATGTAAAAATATCAAATGGTAACGGTTCATCGTCGGTTTTCTGTATGTTAAGATCTTTAGAAATTCGAGCTAGAAGTAAACCAAAATTATTCACAACCGCCTTGACTTTAGGATATTGCTTCGCCAAATCTGTATAAGACGGTAGATGGAAACAGAATATGTAAATCGATGTGACGTGTTCGAGTTCGTGAATGTTCGGTATGATTTCTTTTCCTAATTGTCCCGTAACGATGAGAATTATTTCGTCAGTGTCCGAACATCGTTCGATGTACTTTTGGCAAGGTTTGACTTCTTGAAATTTTTTGAAATTATTAACTATTGCTCGTAGTCTCACTTCGGCTTCTTTATTTTTTTTAACATCCGTACTTGGATCAAGCCAAACTATCCACATGGTATTGGATTCATCCGATGATGATTGCTGAACAGGTTTTACAATAGAACTCATTGTAATGCAAAAAAACAAAAACTGCTCGGAAGAAGAAAGATATGCTCGTTTTTATAAGAAAAACGAAACAACGATACACGTGTCAGAGATATCAAGCAAAAAGATACTCTTTTATAATCTTTTCAATGTTTGACTATTAGGAAGAA
>Ga0209930_1003618_pt1 | contig 15054 bp, 3 predicted proteins | sample ThiBiot_500_biof_2_FD_183948 | JGI IMG/M metagenome (GOLD analysis project Ga0209930, IMG submission 183948) | Wastewater bioreactor microbial communities from Cape Town, South Africa - Thiocy_cont_500_biof (SPAdes) | ecosystem: Engineered > Bioreactor > Thiocyanate-remediating >... | reverse complement strand
ATAAATATCCTAGCAACCGATTTTTGTTAAATTTTTTACACATTAAAAGGTTATGAGCGAGCCATCATTAATCGACGAAAATAATAAAGGATATTATTATGAAACAACTGACCAAAATGTTTTAAATAATTTATACGATACATTAACATTGGCAAAAAATAACAATATTCCAACTATTGGTGATTATTTATTATTATTTATTAATAATGGTAATAACATTATTAATATGTATAAATATATTATTGATAAACAAGAAAATGGATTTGCTAAAATAAATATTGATGAATATATTTTTATATATACGGATTTAGAAAATAATATTAAATTTAAACAAGTTTATAATAATAATATTAATGATATTATTAATATTAATTATTCAAATTTTTCAGGTTTGGGTGGAAATAATATTCCAGATAATAGTTTAGGAAATATTGAAGATTATTATTTAAATTATGATAATGGATATATTTATTATAAAATTGATGAAAATAATTGGATAAGAATAATAACTTGTTTTTCTATTAATATTTATGACTATAATAATGATAGATATATAATTTATATTAATTTTAATGAACTTGATTATATTATCAAAAAAATTATTTATTATGAACAAGAATATCAAGGTTATCAAGGATATTATAGTAATGATGAAATAAATACAACAACAACACAATCATCAATATCGACAATTATTAAAAATTTAAAATTAGGTAGAGATGTTATAATTGGTGATTCTTTATTGTGTAAATATAATGATGATAATAATATTAATTATAAAATATTTGTAATTATTAACACTGATGAATTGAATATTAAAATGATAGATTTAGATGATGAATTTTTATTTTATGATAATAATATTCTCATGATTTATTATATTAATGATAATATTAAAAATATATATTCATATTATTATGACCAAAGTAAAAAATTATTTACTATGAATTTAATTCATAATGATGGTAATATAAATATTGAAAATAATAATATAATAACATTCGTTAATGGTTATTGGGTAGTAACATATTTATCATTATATAAATTTAATATTATTGATATTGATAATAATAAGTTAATATCATATACTAATTATCAAAATTTAAAAGTATATAACATTAATGAATATAATACTGGTAAAGAATATCAAAAATATCAAGGATATTATAATTCAACACAAACTTTAGAAGAAAAAAATGATTTTGCTATTATAGAAATATTACAATATTATAAAAATGATTATGTTAATATTAGAGACTGTTTATTAATTAAAATTAATAATATTATAACATCATGTCAAGTTTTATTAAATAATGACAAGTTAATTGATTATAATGTTGTTGATAATCAAACATTCTTTCTTAATGTTGATGGTGATAAAGTTCATTCACAATTTATTGAAGATGGTGTTATTACACAATTTGATAATTTTGAAATTGATATTAATGATTTTGAATTATTTTCTATGGATATTTTTCCATATACCAGCGGTTTTAGTGGTAATATGACTGGTATGCTATCATTAAACACTATAAATAAAACATTAAAATTATATTACAATGATACTGATTTATATCCAGTTAATATTAATAATAGATATATTATGTTATATAGTCCTAATATTAAATGTAAAATTTACACTAAAATTGATAAAACTATGGAAATAGTTTATAATAATACAAATATGGATATTTTTAATGGATATTATAGTGAAACAAATATTAGTTTTCAAAACTATTATCAAACATTAGAACAAATTAAAATAAATACATTAAATTATAATTATGATGTTAAATTAGGAGATTATTTATTATTATCTATTTATGATGATGATTTTGAAAATATACAATTAATTAAAATTTTAAAATATGTTAATGATAATTATTCAACTAATGAAGGATTTGAAGAAATTGAAATAGATGATGGTTTTTATTATTATTCAAGAAATTATCAAGATAAAATAAATCAAGTATTATTTATTAATAATAATATTATTAGTTATGAAGATATAAATTATGAATATATTAATGATGGATTTTATGGTCAAAAAGGAGATAATGAACGTAATATTCACAATTACAATTATGATTACTATTTAAAAAATAATGGAAATTTGTTTAAATATAATTATATAACAAATAGTTTATATTTAGTTGTAACTGGATTAAATAAATTTATATTCAATGAATATAACTATGATAATTTAAATATTAATAGATATGTTATTTATACACAATTAGATAATTTATATCCTGATAGTCCTATTAAAATTAATTTTTCAACAGATTTATATGATACTTATCAAGGATATACTGTTTATGATTATGTAAATATTAATACAATAGATGAAGATGATTTATTTAATTCAGTTAATGAAAAAATATTTAATTTATTGTCAAGGGATTCAGTTTTAGGAGATTCATTATTAGCTAGAAATACAAATGGATTGGTAAGAATATACACAATTATAGATAATAATAAAAATGTATATTCTGTAAATATTAATGAATTAACTAATAAATATATTTTATTTACTAATTATTATAACTTGGAAATATTAAAAATAAATAATTCTGGATTTGATGAATTTTTAATTAATGGTGTTTTAATTGATAATATTGATATCAATAAAAATATAGAAGTGGATGGTATAATTTCAAATAACTCACCAAATATTAATAATGGAGTAAATGGTGATTATTGTATAGATAATGATGTATCATTTTATAGAGATGATAATAATTTATATTTTAGATATGATGATAATTGGTATACAATATATAACACATTATATAGATTTAATTATAATGTTGGTGTTAAAAAATATTTAGTATATTCTAGTTTACCATATGAATCACATTGTGATTTAGTAATAATAGACCTGGATGAAAATTCTGGAAATGGAAAATTTCAAGGATATGATATTTTATCACAATCATGGTCCACAAAAACAGGTTCAAAATTATTTGAAATATTAATAAGTATTAGAGATTGTAAGAAATCAAATATTGTTAATATTTATGATAGTTTATTAGAAAATGAATATGAACCATCGGTTTATATTATTGTTTTAGAAAATTTAAATAATGCAACTTTTAATATATTAGATTATAATTCAAATACTGGATATTTATATTTAACATATGAAGGTGATTATATTAATTCTCCAATGTTAGCTATTTTTAATTATAAAGATAATTATATTTATGATAATATTGGTATTCAATATGATAATTATTTTATAGGATTTATTATAGATGGTGAAGGTGAAGGTGTATCAGCAAATAATTATGAAGATGGCGATGTTATTTATAATCAAACTGATAATAAATTTTATATTAAAGCAAGTATAGATATTGGAGATGCATCTAGAAGAGTAGAGATAGAAATTGAACAAGATATGAAACAAGATGGTAATAAAATAGATTTAGGATTAGTTTACACCTTAATGAATAATACAAAAATATATCTAATTGATAAAAATACACATGATGTTAATGAAATTAATATAAATAGAAATATTAAATCAGATAAAACAACTATAGATTTATTTAATGGATATTATAATAAAACTAATGATAATAATCAAGATTTATATCAATTATTACAAGATGCTAAAAATAAATTATATTCTGGATATGAAAATCCAAAAGAAGGAGATTATTTATTATTATCAACTTATAATAATAATGATGAAATAATATATAATAAAGTTTATAAATATATTAATGATATTAAGAATAATAATGGTTTTGAAGAAATATTTTTTAATGATGGATTTTATTATTATTCAAGAAATTACAATTATCACAGAAATGTTATTTTATTTATAAATGGTATTAATATTAATATTATTAGTGATATAGATTATAATTCTATTCAAGATATTGGTTTATTTTATGGTTCATTTGGTGATAACCCACAATACAATAATTATGATTATTATTTAACTAATAATGGAGAATTATTTATGTATAACCAAAATGATTCAGAATATTATCCTATATTAACTGGATTAAATAAAATATTATATGAAGATGATAATAATGAACGATATGCTTTATACATTCCAACAAATTCAACAATTCAAGATAAACCAATAAATATTAAAATGTCAGAAGATTTATATGATAAATATTATGGTTATAGTATTTATTCATTTATACATGATAATATAATTGATGAAGATGGTGATTTATTTGATAATGTTAATAATTATATAAGATATATGATAAAATCTGACACTATATCAATTTTGGGGTATTCATTATTAGCCAGAAGTTATGATGGTTTATTAAAAATATATACTGTTAATAATATTGAAAATAATACTGTGGATATTAATACATTAACAGATGAATATGTATTATTTACAAATTATTATAATTTGGAAATATTAAAAATAAACAAGGATGGATTTGACCCAAATTTAATAAATGGTGTATTATTTGATAAAATACTAATTAATACAGAAGATACAAATGTTTTAAATATTCCAATAAATGGTAAAATTTCAGAATCTATTCCAGATGATGATTATGGAAATAATGGAAATTATATTATTTATAATAATATTATATATTTGAAAAATAATGATATTTGGTGTATATTATATAATAATTTATATAGGTTTAATTATTATACATATGAAAATCAATATTTAATTTATTCTAGTTTACCAGGCAGTGGTAATTATGATTTTGTATTAATAGATAAAAATTTAAATGCTGGTGATGGTAAATTTCAAGGTTTTTATATATCTCCACAGATAATAGAACATGGAATACCACCATCAGGTTCATTATTATTTTCTTTATTAAGGGGTATTAGAGATAATAAAGAAGATAAAATATTAAATATTTATGATTCATTATTAGTATATGATTTCATTAATGATAAAATTAATATATATAAAATTATTTTTAATGATAATGATAATGTTAATTATAATCTTATTCAAAATACCTCACAAAAAGGATTTTTATATTTAACATATAATAATAATGATGGATATATTACTAATCCAAGATTAGCTGTTATTAATAACACAGAAATTAAAGATTTTGGAATAACAGGTATTCAATATCCAAATAATAATTTTTCAGGTAGTATTGTTGATATTGATATAAACAATATTGAAGATAATTATGAAAATGGTGATGTTGTATTTAATTTAAATGATAATACTTTATATATTAAAGTTATTATAGATGATGGAAATAATAATTTAGGATTAATTCCAACAATTATTAATAATACACAAATATATATTAATGCAACTGATGGATATAAATATTCTATAAAAACTGATAGAAATGGAAATGTAAATTTTCATACAAGTAAAACAAATTATGATGTTTTAAATGGATATTATGGTGAAACTAATTCTGAAAATCCTGATTATTATCAAATATTAAGTGATGTTAAAAGTAGAGTATTATTATATAATAATAAAGTAAAATTAGGTGATTATTTGCTATTAGAAAATAATACAATTGTAAAAATTTACAAATATATAAGGGATGAAGAAAATAATAATGGTTTTGAAGAAATTATTAATAATGGTTTTTATTATTTTACTAGAAATTATAAACAACAAGGAAATTTAATATTATTTATAATCAATAATAGTATTAATATAATTGATAGTGTTAACGAAGAAATTATTAATAGATTTGATGGTCTTTATGGTTCAATGGGTGAAAATAATCCTATTGATGTTGATATTTATAATAATTATTATTTAAAAAATAATGGAGAATTATTTAGATATAATTCAGATAATTCAGGATGGTTTCCAGTTATAAGTGGATTAAATAAATTTGCATATATTCATCTTGATAACATATTAAGTCCATCATTTGTTAACAGATATATGATATATATACCAACAAATCAAATAATTCAAAATGAACCAATAAGGGTTAATTTCCCATCTGATATATACAGCACATATCATGGATATACTACTTATCTTTTAGTAAATAATGGGGTGCTTGATGAAAATAATTTATTTGAAGATATTAAAAGTGTTATTTTATACACTATATTTAGAGATGTTGTTATAGGAGATACCATTTTAGCTAGAAATAAAATAGATAATTTAGTTAAAATATATACAGTTATTAACAGAAATAAAAATAATGATTCAATAAGTATTAATACATTAACTGATGATTATGTATTGTTTACAAATTATTTTAATTTAGAGGTTCTTAAAGTTAATAAATATGGTTTCGATGAATTTTTAGTAAATGGTGTTTTATTGAATACAATACCAATAGATGAAAATAATACAAATGTTTTAAATATACCATTTACTGGATTAATTTTAGATTATAAACCTGATATAAATAATGGTGTAGATGGTGATTATTGTATTAATAATGATGATTTATATTTGAGAAATAATAATATTTGGTGTTTATTATATAATAATTTATATAGATTTAATTATAATAATTATTTAATATATTCAAGTTTACCTCGTGTTTCAAGTTATGAATTAATATTAATTGATAAAAATATAAATGCTGGTGATGGTAAATTTCAAGGTTTTAATCAATATGATGAAGTAGATGCTGTATTTCCATGGTTAGAAATAGACAATACTGAATTATTTATATTATTAAGTGATATTAAAGATTCTAAAAATTCAAATATTTTAAACATTTATGATGTTTTATTAAAATATGATGAAGATAATAAACCAACAACATATAAATTAATATTAGATGATGAAAATAATGCAAATTATCAACAAAATCAATTTGATTTATTAAATGGATATTTATATTTAGATTATGATAGATTATGCGAGTCGGGGCTCGCTCAATTTTGCACAGCAAAATTAATAAAATTATCAATTAATTATAATGATGATATTTATGGTTATGATAATATAGGTATTAAATTTACAAATAATAATTTTTATGGTCATGTTATAAATAAAGATATAAATAAAGTTGTGGATAAATATGGTAATGGTGATGTTATTTTAAATAAATTTGATAATAAATTATATATTAAAGTTATATTACAATTAGATAGTGGTAAACAATGGCAAGCACATCCAGAAAATTCAGATGATTCAGATAATGAATCAGAAGATGATTCAGAAATAAATTTAGGGTTAATACCAATAATGATAAATAATACACAAATATATTTTAATACAGTTAGTGGTAAAATATATTCAGTTGAAACAGATAGAAATGGTATAATTAATATTAATTTGATAAAAAATAATAAAAATGATATTTATCAAGGATATTATAGTGATCAAGTTTTTCCAGAAACAGAATATAAACAACAAGTTATTAATACAATTAAAAGTTTAAATGGTAATGGAATTATAAATAATGGTGATGTTTTATTAGCTAAAATGGGAGATTCTGAAAATAATAAATGGACTCATTTTATATATAATAATAATTATGTTGATTATGGTTACGTTTATAATGATTATGAATTATATTATAATAATAATAAAAATAATAATAGCATTATATTATTGACTGAAAATGAAAATGATAATTATGAATTAAATTTAAATTTTGGTAAATTTGATAATACTAATAATTTATTAAAAGGTTATATTGGTTATTATGATGTGCATAATGAACTAAGAGAAGTTAGTGTTGATGCAAGTGAATTACCCAATAACTCACCTAAAACATATCAAGAACCACCATCAAATGCAAAATTAGGAGATTATTATTTATATATAGATGTTTTGAAATTAATAAAATATGTGGATATTAATGGTTTATATAAGTGGGTTGCTTGTAATTTATGTTTATATAATTATAAATTCTTAGATTTAAAAACAAATAATATTTATGATATTAGTGTTAATAATAATATTGTATCTGATTCATCTAATAATACTTATATGTATAAAGGTAATTTTCAAGGTTATTATAGTAGTAAAACATTAAATAATGTTGATGATGTTATAAATGAATTAAAAATAATTAAAGGAAGTAATCCAGTTACTGGTGATTTATTATTAGTATTATTTAAAAATAGTTCAAATATTGTTAAACCTCAAGTTTTTAGAATAAATTCATATGAATATTCAAATATTACTAATTTAGAAATATATAATTTCTTATATTATGATTGTTTAAATAAATTAATATATTATGTTAGTAATAATATAATAGATTCTGGTTTAGTATTTACTGGTTCGAAAAAATTTGAAGGTTATTTTACTGGTTTATTAGAACCACCAACTAATCCCTTAGATGTATAATAATTCTTGGGTTCAGACTATTTTAGGTTTATATAAATATAAATTCAAAGTTAATCCAGAAATAAATATAACTATTTATATAAATAATGGAAATGATACTTTTGGAACAATAACAGTTGATAATGTTTTAGCATATCCAGAAAATGATTATCCAAATAGAATAATATATGATAATGTAGAAATATATAATAATAATATATTACAAAATCCAGATGATGAAGATATAGGTAGAACTTTATTTTTAACTAGTCCATCAAATAATGGAGCAATTGTTGAAGTTAATAACGTTGTTGTAAATGGAGGTTCACAATCTAATGAATGGATTAGTTATAATATTTCTCCAATTTCTATTTTAAATATGTTAGATGGTTCACAAAATATATTACATTATAATGAAAATGATTATACAATATCACAAGATATAATATTTACTGGTTTAATTGTTGATATTCTTCCAAATATAGAAAATTATAATTTGGGAGATACATTCTTGTTAATTAATAATAACAATATAGATAGTGGTAAAGTTTATGAAATATCATATAGAAATGATTCTATAAATAAACCATATGAATTAAAAGAATTATATAGTAGTGATTGTTATTTTATTGATATTAATAATTGCAAAAATTATATAGTTAATTATAATGAACAATATTCATATATTATTGAAAAACCAGAATCAAATTATTTTGTTGGTCATATAATTGCTGAAAATATAGTGGATTATATTGAAGGTGAATATTATTCATTAAATATTAGTTCACCATTTAACATTGATAATAGAATATTTAATTTTGGAGATATTTGTATTTTTAAAGATGGTGAATTGAATAAATTATTGATTAATAATGAAGGATATGAAATTTATAATAAAGAAGATGGTGATTATGAAAATAATAATAAATTAAATAAAACTTATACTTTTATTAATAATTATTATGGTTTAAATGAATATAAATCTTATAATTATCAATCAAATGATTTAACTTCACAGCCAATAACTGGTTATAAAGTTATGCGAGTCTGGGCTCGCTCAATTTTGCAAAGCAAAATTAATAGTTTTATTTTATCATATAATAATTTAAATATTGGTGGTGATGTATCCGTGTATCTCAAATTAATTGGAAATTATAAACAGATTAAATTATTAGATAAAACGATAATTAAAAATTTTGATGGTAAACAATATTTAATTGAAGCTGGTGATGATAAATTATATGGTAAAATTATAGATATTATAAAACCTGGAATTAAACTAGATAATACAATAGCTAATAAATATATTGGAGATGATTATGTTGATAAAAATTTAAATTTATTTAAATCAAGTTCAAGATTATTCACACAAATAATAAATAATAATTCTTTATTATTCGAGATGTTTAATCCACAGCCACCAATTAATTTATTATGTAAAAGTAATTGTATTGTAGTTATTAAAAATAATGATTTAAAATGGATATTTGAAACTAAGAATATAAATGATGAATCAATTATTTTTGAGTATTGTATAAACGGTATAAATTATGATTTAATATATAATATTAAAAGAGAAAAAGTTAAAGAAGTAATTTTAAGTTCAACTAAATTTAATGGTTATATCAAGAAAAACGACTAAAGTCGTTTTTCGAGAATCTGCTCCGCAGATTTAATTTTGAATCTGAAACGGATATTAAAAATAATTATGTTTTAGATAATTATTCATCAGTTATTAATTTAACATTTAATTCAGTGGTAGGTGAGATAGTTAATGGTATATTTATTGTTCCATATGATGGATTGTATAATATTTCTATTTTAATAAATTATTCTTATAATTCAACTGTAGATAATTTATTAAAATCAGAACAGGATGCTCCAAATTTTATTTTACAATTAGTTAACGGAACACAACAACCATATACTTTAGTTGGTAATATTTTAGGAACTGGAAGTTTACAAATAGTAAATTATAACTTGGTTCCAAATTATAATTATTCTTTATTATCTAGCGGAACAGTAAAAATAAATAATATATTAAATTTAAATAAAGATGATAAATTGGCCATCATTTATAATAATATTAAAGTTCAAACTAATTTAGATTCTATTAATGGTTATATTAATATTGTTAAAATAAATTGATTATAATTTCATTGAAATTATATTTTATTATTATTATTTTATAATTATTATTTTAAATTAATATTATTTTTAATTTAATTATATATTTTAAATTAATAATTAAATTAATTATTAATATTTATTTATTATTTTAAATTATTATTTTAAAATATTATTTTAATTATTTATTATATTTCTAATATTTTAAAATATTATTTTAATTATTTATTATATTTCTAATATTTTAAAATATTATTTTAATTATTTATTATATTTCTAATATTTTAAAATATTATTTTAATTATTTATTATATTTCTAATATTTTAAAATATTATTTTAATTATTTATTATATTTCTAATATTTTAAAATATTATTTTAATTATTTATTATATTTCTAATATTTTAAAATATTATTTTAATTATTTATTATATTTCTAATATTTTAAAATATTTAAATATTTAATGAATAAAATTATAATGAATATTTATAATATTTCATAATATATGTTAATATTTATAATTCAATAGAACGAATATAATTTGCAAATAATTGCAAACGTTAGAATATTGATTTTATATTAATTAACAATTTTTATGTAATTTTATAGATATGCATAAAAATTATAGTATGTTTAGCAAATCTAAATATAACTTAATATTAATTAACTATTATAATTTAATAAATTATATAAGCTATGAAAAAGAAAATCTATGGAAGTTTATTTAAATGAGCTACACATAAACGAAGTGTAATATAATAATTACCAGAAATTAATAATTTAATAATTTAATAATTTAATAATTTAATAATTTAATAATTTAATGATTATTAAACATTAATAATTTAATGATTATTAAACATTAATAATTTAATGATTATTAAACATTAATAATTTAATGATTATTAAACATTAATAATTTAATAATTATTAAACATTAATAATTTAATAAATTAATGATTATTAGTAATTAATAAATTAATAATTTAATAATTTCTAGAAGTTAATAATTTAATAATTTCTAGAAGCTAATAATTTAATAATTTAATAATTTCTAGAAGCTAATAATTTAATAATTTCTATAAGCTAATAATTTAATAATTTCTAGAAGCTAATAATTTAATAATTTCTATAAGCTAATAATTTAATAATTTCTAGAAGCTAATAATTTAATAATTTCTATAAGCTAATAATTTAATAATTTCTAGAAGCTAATAATTTAATAATTTCTATAAGCTAATAATTTAATAATTTCTAGAAGCTAATAATTTAATAATTTCTATAAGCTAATAATTTAATAATTTCTAGAAGCTAATAATTTAATAATTTCTATAAGCTAATAATTTAATAATTTCTAGAAGCTAATAATTTAATAATTTCTATAAGCTAATAATTTAATAATTTCTATAAGCTAATAATTTAATAATTTCTAGAAACTAATAATTTAATAATTTCTAGAAGCTAATATTTTAATTATTTAATATTTTCTAAAAGATAATATTTTAATTATTTAATAATTTCTAGAAGCTAATATTTTAATTATTTAATAGTTTCTAAAAGCTAATTTAATAATTTTTAGAAGCTAATAATTTAATAATTTAATAATTTCTAAAAGCTAATAATTTCTAAAAGCAATTTCTAAAAGCTAATAATTTAATTATTTAATTATTTCTAGAAGCTAATAATTTAATTATTTAATTTTTCTAGAAGCTAATAATTTAATTATTTAATTTTTCTAGAAGCTAATAATTTAATAATTTATATAAGCGCTTACAGCCGCTTACATCCGCTTTCAGCCGACGATGTCCTCTAAAGAGGACATCTATGGACGAGTCTTCTTAAAAGAAGTCTCCAGAAAAAAACGGTGTAAAGCGTTTTTTGGGGGCCGTAGGCTATGGACGATCATCCCACAAAAGGGATGATCTATGGAAAACCCTTTGCTTTAGCGAAAGGGTTTTCATGAAAAAGAGGGACATCTATGAAAGATTATTAAAATGAGCTACGCATAAACTAAGTGTAATATAATAATTTCTAGAAGCTAATAATTCAATAATTTCTAGAAGCTAATAATTTAATAATAATTTCTAAAATATAATAATTTAATAATTTAATAATTTCTAAAAGCTAATAATTTAATAATTTCTAGAATCTAACAATTTAATAATTTCTAGAAATTAATAATTTAATAATTTAATAATTTAATAATTACTATGATTTAATAATTTAATAATTTAATAATTACTATGATTTAATAATTTAATAATTTAATAATTACTATGATTTAATAATTTAATAATTTAATAATTACTATGATTTAATAATTTAATAATTTAATAATTACTATGATTTAATAATTTAATAATTTAATAATTACTATGATTTAATAATTTAATAATTTAATAATTACTATGATTTAATAATTTAATACTTTAATACTTTAATAATTTAATAATTACTATGATTTAATAATTTAATACTTTAATACTTTAATATTAATTAATTATTAAACTTTAATATTATATTAAATTATTTAATTTTAATTATTAAACTTTAATAATTATTAAATTATTTATTTAATTATTATAATTTAATAAATTATTAAATTATTAGAGATTAATAAGTTAATAGAATACAAAAACTATATAATTTAGTTGGTAATATTTTAGGAGCTGAAAGTTTACATATAATAAATTATAACTTGATTCCAAATTATAATTATTCTTTATTATCCAATTGGAATGTAAAAATAAATAATATATTAAATTTAAATAAAGATGATAAATTAGCTATTATTTATAATAATATTAAAGTTCAGACTAATTTAGATTCTATTAATGGATATATTAATATTGTTAAAATAGATTAATAAATATTAATATAATTATTATAAATTAATTATAATTTCATTGAAATTATATTTAAACATTTAAAATTATTTAATATTATTTTGGTGAAGTTATTCTTAACTAATATAATTAAAATATATTTAAATATTATATTATATTATAATTTAATTAAAATATATTTAAATATTATAATATATTATATTATAATTTCATTAAAATTATATTTAAACATTATTATATATTATATTATATTTATTATAATATTAAAGATATATTTAAATATTATATTATATTTATTATAAATTCTTTAAATTATATTTAAATATTATTTTATATTATATTTATTATAAATTTATTAAAATTATATAATATTATATTTATTAAATTATTAATATAATAAATTCTTTAAATTATATTTAAATATTATATTATATTATATTTATTATAAATTTATTAAATTATATAATATTATATTTATTAGATTATTAATATAATAAATATAATATTATATTTATTAGATTATTAATATAATAATTCATATATATGTCTATATTATATTATTCAATAGAACGAATATATGCAAGAGTAGCTTGTCTAAATTAGCTTCGCTAATATAATTCACAAATTTGTGAACGTTAGATTTATTAATATTATATTAATTGACAAATTTATGTAATTTTATAATATTTAATTTTATAATATATAATTATAAACTTTTAATAAACTCTTAATAAATTTTGGGTAAGCTTCAAGAAAAACTTCGTTTTTCGGGAATCTTTGAAGAAGATTCCTTGCACCAAAGGTGCATTGGAATTTTTGAAGAAAATTCCCCGCTCCAATGACGCATTGGAATTTGCTACACAAATTTAAATTAACTTTAATAATTATAATTTATTAAATTATATACTTTAAATAAGATTAATAATTATAATTTAATAAATTATAATCTTCAAGAAAAAACTTCGTTTTTTCGAGAATTTGCTACACAAATTTAAATTAAATTATAAACTTTAAATTAACTTTAAATTAACTTTTATAAACTTTAAATTAATTTTTTATAAACTTTAAATTAATTTTTTATAAACTTTAAATTAATTTTTAATAAACTTTAAATTAACTTTTTAATTAACTTTAAATTAATTTTAAATTAGTTTTTAATTAACTTTAAATTAATTTTAAATTAGTTTTTAATTAACTTTAAATTAACTTTAAATTAGTTTTTAATTAACTTTAAATTAATTTTAAATTAGTTTTAATTAACTTTAAATTAATTTTAAATTAGTTTTAATTAACTTTAAATTAATTTTAAATTAGTTTTTAATTAACTTTAAATTAACTTTAAATTAGTTTTTAATTAACTTTAAATTAATTTTTAATTAACTTTAAAGTAACTTTAAATTAGTTTTTAATTAACTATAAATTAACTTTAAATTAGTTTTTAATTAACTTTAAATTAATTTTAAATTAGTTTTTAATTAACTTTAAATTAACTTTAAATTAATTTTAAATTAACTTTAAATTAGTTTTTAATTAACTTTAAATTAACTTTAAATTAGTTTTTAATTAACTTAAATTAACTTTAAATTAGTTTTTAATTAACTTTAAATTAACTTTAAATTAATTTTAAATTAACTTTAAATTAGTTTTTAATTAACTTTAAATTAACTTTAAATTAATTTTAAATTAACTTTAAATTGACATTAAATTAATTTTTAATTAACTTTAAATTAACTTTAGTAATTATAATTTATTAAATTATAAACTTTAAATTAACTTTAGTAATTATAATTTATTAAATTATAAACTTTAAATTAACTTTAAATTAGTTTTAATTAACTTTTAGT
>Ga0209930_1003617_pt1 | contig 15055 bp, 16 predicted proteins | sample ThiBiot_500_biof_2_FD_183948 | JGI IMG/M metagenome (GOLD analysis project Ga0209930, IMG submission 183948) | Wastewater bioreactor microbial communities from Cape Town, South Africa - Thiocy_cont_500_biof (SPAdes) | ecosystem: Engineered > Bioreactor > Thiocyanate-remediating >... | reverse complement strand
GGTAGAGAGCACTTTGTGCGACTCTCCGTTCCAAGACGAAGGATTCGCGAACGAGCAGACATCATCGGCGCGGTTCAAGATTGGATCGAACTGTGCCAAGGCTTGAAGTGCGTTTGGTACTACTGTGGCGAGCTTTCACTCAGTCGTATCGCCAACGTTAGCGTACACGAGGCATTACCACTGGCAGCAGCGCGAACAAAGGTGAAAGAGCTGCTTGACGTGAATGCTGATCCCGCTCTTGTGACCGAACAAGTCGGGCAGGACACCGAGAGCGCAATCGAAAGTGCTCAAGGAGCACCTCCAGCACGGCTTTTGGCATATTCTCGTGCGGCTGAGCAATCTGCAGCCGCAATATCGGTTGGTCTCGAACAAGCAGCAATCCAAGACAACATCGACCTCCTGAATGGTGAGACGAGCAGTGCGCAATCCTTTTGGCTCCGCTTTGCCCTGGGGGATGAGGAATCGCTGCTGAATCTGCTGTCGAAGCCGCCGCGGTTTCTAGAAGCGCTTCGTGCATTCGGATTCACGGAAGCCTACATTGAGATCAACTCAAAGCAATATCCGTTCTTGTTCCAGCGCACCTTTTCGACCGACCTTCAACTGTCCAACTTGATGGGTGGGAGCCTGATGGACCGCCATTGGGCCGAGCTTGGAATGGAACCAAAACGAATCAATTCGAGCATTGTAACCATCATGTCATGGGAGCCGATCTCGTCACTGTTGGAAGAGGGCGAGGGCGGCGAGGAGGAGGATGATCTTCTGTCGCACGTGGACGAGGTATCGATGAATGCTGTGGGCGAGGCTCTCTCGTCGATCGATAAACGATCGCTGCTCGATGAAATCTTGACACCAGCGATTCGACGCAAGCGTGAGTCCAAACGAACAGCTCCCAAGCCTGCCATGTCGAAGAGAGGTCTCGAGGAAGCGCTGGGCGAAACAAGTGATGCGCCCAATCCTAAGAGGAGGGCGCACGAGAGCGCCCCTGCGGCTCCAGCGATGCCAAGCCTCGTCTCTGACGCCGAGCTCTGGGGATTGGCCAAGAAGCTCCAAGCCTCGACCGTCCTTGCTCGAAGCCAGTTCTTTCGCGCCAACATCGATGGCTTGTGCGATGGCTTTGCCCAACGTCTCAATGAGCTCCACTGGTTTGGCCTCGACTTGACGTGGTCGTGTGAGTTCTTCTTTGCAGGCAGCACTGGCAACAACGTCGCTGCGGCTCAACCAGAAGACGAGTTCAACGACCTCGATCTCCTTCTCGTCATGACTCCCACTTCCACGGACCCAAACACCAAGATTTCAGTTGAACTCAAAGAGCCCGAAGAACTTGGGTCCAAGTCCAACAACTGTTGTTTGGATGAGATATCGTTCGGCGCCCTCACGCGTCATGTTCTCGATGATACCGCTCTTGAAGATGTGTGGGAGGCCTTCCACGATGCAGTGGTCGAGTTCATCAACCACCATGGATTCGTCAACAAGAATGTTGATCTCAAGGACGATGGCACAGCAAGGCAGATGCGATGCTCGTTCACGATCAAAGACATTCCCATCGACGTGCTGCCTGCCTTCAAGAAAAGTAAGATCCACTTGATTCTTCGTCGCAAGGTCGATGTCGATGGCTCGAACATTGTTCGCTCGTTCGGTATCGAGGTGGCCAAGAAGATTGGCGGTCTCCATCCCAAGGCGTCGTGGATGATCTGTGCATTGAAGCACATTGCCAAGATCGTCCATCGCATTGATGCTCCAGGATGTTTGTTCGAGGCCGTTGTTCTCGAGATCTTTGGCAAGAACGGCTGGATCAAAGGACATCCTGATGGAACGATCAGGTTCTCTCAAGTTTGGCGTGATTGTTGGAAGATGATTGGAAGTGCAGATTCGATCTCACCTCCAGGAGCAGCAGCAGACGAAGGAGAGAATCTCTTTTCTCGAATGGGAGACAGCGAACGTCGATTGCGAGCTCTTGCTCGAGCAATGGCATCTCTCAAATCAGAGGACCTGAGTACAGCTCTACAAGGCAACCTCATCGCATCACCGAGGTCAGAGACCCACACAACGAGCACATCAACCAGCTCATCAGCATCTTTGCATGGTGTTTCCGCTACAACGCCGCAAACTAGGGCTCCTGGTTCCACACCTTTAAGGTCAGCTCCATCTTTTACTGCAGCTGAGGCATCATCGTTCCAAATACTGTGCTGTGAAAGAGATCAATGGCTCGCAGAGCAGCTGCAACATCTTGAACACCTAGTTACACAAGACTGGGCACAACTTGTGCTAGAAATCGATCACCTGGATGACAAGACGGCCCCAACGTTAATCTACGCTGATCATGCTCCCGACCAAACAGGAGCAAATGTCACGACTGTTCTGCAGAAGCTATCATCGACTCCTGTCATACTGATTCTTGCCTTCCCCAACTCGATAGGCTGCGTCTCTGGCTTGAACTTGCCGAACCTACTTCACGTGAAGTCCCTTGTTGTGACGTTCGGAGGTGTTGAATCCTGGCATGTTGAGCTCTGGCGATCAATGTTCCACTCACTCGCAGTGTTGGATCGCAGTTTTCATCACAGGGTGAACTATGCTTGCTATTGGCTGGATTGGCTTGACCAAGGCCGAGTGGCGCTCTTGACCCAACGTGGCAGGCGAAGTCCCAGAAATGCCGTGATTCCTGACACCAGACGACCGCTCAATATTCTTTGGAGCCCACAAGCATTGGCAGTGAAGAGATTTTGCGACCTTGAAAGCTTCTTCGGAACAAACCACCTTGTGCGACTCTCCGTTCCAAGGCGGGAGATTCGCGAACGAGCAGACGTCATAGGCGCAGTTCAAGATTGGATCGAGCTTTGCCAAGGCCTCAAGTGCGTTTGGTACTACTGTGGCGAGCTTTCGCTCACTCGTATCGGCGACGTCCCGGTACACGAGGCATTGCCATTTCCTCAGGCTCGAAACAAAGCAAAGGAGTTACTTGAATTGAATGATGATTTCGCGCTTGTAACTGAACAAGTCGGGGCTCAGCAGACCGAGAGCGCAATCGCTGGTGCTCAGGAACCACATCCAGCACGCTTTTTGGCATCCTCTACCGCAGATGAGCAATGTGCTCCACTAGTGTCAGCCGGTCTTGCAAAAGCTGCAACTCAAAGCAATATCCTCCTCCGTGATGCCACAGTCATCATCACTCAGTCCTTTTGGCTTTGCTTCACCCTGACGGATGAGGAATCACTGCTGAATCTTCTGTCGAAGCCGCCGATGTTTCTCGAAGCATTGCGGGCATTCGGATTCACGGAGGCCTACATTGAGATCAACGCCAAGCGATATCCTTACTTGTTCCAGCGCACGTTCTCGACTGACTTTCAACTGTCCAACTTGATGGGTGGGAGCCTGATGGACCGCCATTGGGCCGAGATTGGAGCGGAGCCAAGTCGAATCAGTTCGTCCATCGTGAGCATCACCGACGATAACGAGGCGCTGTGGGCCCGCGCTCAACAGCTCCAATCATCAGCGCGACTCCTCCACAACCAACTCACGAGCCTCCTCCCTGCATTGGCCTCCTCGATCAAAGATCGCCTTGGCGCCATCAAGATTCGAGACATCACAATCGATTGGGAGTGCGAGGTTGCTCTCGGAGACAACCAGCCATCGGCGAGCACGTCGGACGTGGAAGTACTCGTGATCTTGAGTCCTCGTCGATCGGGATACTCGGTCGTCGTCGAGCTCGAGTCATCCAAGTGCTGGCTGATGCTCACACCCACCTCGTCGTCGTCCAAGACGATCCGAGTTCCAATCGGAGACAACAGTCTCTCGATGATCTGGCAAGCGTTCGTGGCGTCATTCAAGGAGTATACTGAGCAACACAAGGACCTCCTCAACATCTCCGAGACTCGAGCACGAGAATGGGCGCAGCTCGAAGACGATCCAACTCGAGCAATGAAGGCGTGGTTCTCAGTGGGATCCACATCAGTGGAGGCTCGTGCAGTGCTCCGCACGAGCGCCGATGAGCTCTTGATGTTGCTTCGGAGCTGCAAGGACGACGGCTCGAATGTCGTCAAGAGGCTCTCGAATGCTGGAGCGAGAGGTCTTGAGTCTCTTCCCGACAAGGCGCGCCAGCTCGTGTGTGCGTTGAAGCACGTCGTGAAGGAGGTCCATGGCATCAAGACACCAAGAATGCTGTTCGAGAGCGTTGTATTGGAAGTGTTCGAGCAACGAGGCTGGATCGGAGATCTTGATGATGTTGAGTTGGCTTCGATCTCGTTCGTTGAAGCGTGGCGTCTTTGTTGGCATCGAATCTTGTCTTGGAGACCAATCTCGGCGCCGAACAAGTCGTTGGAGGAAGATGTGGATCTCTTGTCACTCAATGACAAGGCGGAACTCACTCGTGTCGGCGAGGCTCTCTCGTCGATCGATGAGAAGTCGTTGCTCGATGAATGCTTGTTTGGAACTCGCGAATCGCTGGCTCGATTGATTGCCAACTCGCCTCAATTGTTGTGTCGGTTGAGCCCAAGTCGAAAGAAGGGAGGACCCGAAGAGGCTGCGGTATCAACAGCTACAACGAAAGCTCCTGCGATAGTTCGAATGCCTGCACAATTGAACCCATACTTGATTGAATTCAAGTCTCAATCGTTGACCTCTTCGTCTTCCTCGTCGTTGAGCGGGAGGTCTGGCCATTCGAATGCCCCAGCGCAAGAAACTCAGGCTGCTGCCTCCTCGATGGATTCAACAACGTCCAGTACCGCCGCCTCGATGGCTTCAGCAGAGGTCCTACCGCCAAAGCCTGAGAAGAAGCGATCCCTGACGGTAGAGAATTCAGCAATGTGGCAACGAGCCCAAGAGCTGCGAGCGCCCACCCATCCGCTACTTCCCACCCTCGAGACAGAGCTTCAAGATATCAAGACCAGCGTGGCTGCCCAGCTCAACAAGCGTGTGCACTTTGGAGGCCAGGTCTCTTGGACTTGCGATTTCTACCTTGGCGGTAGCGCGAGCCACAACGTCGTGACCTCCTCGGCCAAGGCCAACGATCTCGATGTCCTGGTCATTCTCAAGCCTTCTGGCGCCAAAGTTGAGCTCGACCAGTATATTTGCTCGTTGTCCAACGCTGGCGCGAATATTCCGATCGATGATACCAGGCTGGAACTGTTCTGGCAGGCCTTTTCGCAAGGCATGGTGTTGTTCACCAATCAATACCAAGGCGCCCTCCAGTTGAGGCAGTTCGAGCTCGATGGACAAACGTCGTTCGTCGCGTACGAGCTCGGTCTCGATCGTCAAATGCGATGCACGATTGAGCTCAAGGGCCGCAACACATCGGTCGATCTGCTTCCTGCCTTTGAGACTTCCACTGGACTGCATCTGATCTTGCGTCGCCAGGTTGGCCAGATGTTCGCGGATCAAGGAGGCACGCCGGTCTTCGCGAACATTGTCAAATCGTTCTCGAAGCTGGCAGTGCGACGCATTGCCTATCTCCCTGACAAAGGTCGCTTGATGATTTGCGCCATGAAACACGTGAAGGCTGTGCACAAGCTCAAAGTGCCGAGCTGTTTGTTCGAGGCCGTGGTGCTTGAGTACTTTGACAAGAACAACTTTCTCGGCTTGGAGGAGAGCCACCAGGCGATTTGGGAGCTGCCTTTCATCACAATCTGGGAGAAGTGTTGGCATCGTATCGTTTCTTGGGAGCCGATCGCAGCACCAGGAGCGGCACTCAGAGATGAGAACTTGTTCGAGTCCATCGAGAGGAAGAGCTTGCAAACTGCTCAGCAGTTGCGAACGCTTGCCAGGCACTTGGAGTGGCTCGATGACGCTGCAGTTGCGGCACTTCGCTTGACGCTTCCCAACAAGCCCAGGGCTGAACAAGATGAGCTGGCTCTGTTGGAGGAGCTCAACAAAATGCCAGTGCATTCACTGGAGCACAAGGCAGTCGAAGCGGTGGTTGTGCCCGCTCCAGTCGTGGAGGCTCCGTTCGTGTTGTCGGAGTGGCTGAATGAGCTTGGATTGCCGCAATACCACGACGCCTTCGTGGAGAACGACTTGGTCGGGCCAGAGGACATCGCTGAAATTACAGCCGACGAACTCAAGGAGATTGGTGTGATTGTTCTGGTCCACCGCAGGAAGCTCCTCGCGGCGGCAGCCAAGCTCAAGCGCGAGTGAGTGTACCCTCGCACAACCAGCCTCAACACACCAGAACCCAATACAATACAAGGATATGACGACTGACAAATGTCATCAAGGAAACGAGATCCCATCATTGTTCTTCAGTCAGTGATGTAGAGGCAGGGAGCGACAGCGCAAGCCTCGAGTGCACTATCGAACATTCCACGTGGAACATTCCTTGGCGCATCGGAATGTTCCACGTGGAATGAAACCAGCGATGGATCCTGCTCGAGAGAGGCTCTTGTGTTGTACGCGCGTTCGGGGCTGCAGGCATCGTGCTTGGTGCCATGGCTCGATCTTTGCACTGCGCGATCATGGCTGCGATGGTTGTGATGATGGTTCTGCTGCTGCAGGTACATATGAGGCGCCCTCTGTTGATGCTGCTGTTCTTCTTTCACATCTCACAGCGAGACTCAACCAATCGATTGATGATTGATTCATCGCCACAAGTAGATCTCCACATCAGGGCCATCAACCTTGGCGTCATCATCATCATCTCGAAAGACTGCGACTGCAAGACGGCGATCCAATCCAAACCACACGACAAGGTCGCGAGCTTGCACAGACGTCGTTCCGATCAGGCGTGCCCGGCTCCGATCACCTGCGAAGCCGTAGAAGGATCTCGCAACAAGCGCTGATCTCACTGGCTCGGTTGGCAAAGGATATCGCAAAATTACTGTAATCCGTATATGGATGGATGGATGGATGGATGGATGGATGGATGGAGTCTCCTCATGTTCCGCCACCTCACATCACTACGTACGCCCCTGTTGCAAATCAGCAAATCATCGCCAATCGATGCGAATCTGGCTTGTCTTTGTGCCTTGATTCAAATTCAATACAACGAGCAGGTTCAATATGTGTTCGGGTCCAGAGGTCATTGAAATCCGGGTATTGGAGGATAGATAGGCCTTCGAGTGACACATGGAGCGACATTCTTGTTGGTTGGTAGCTCGCAGTTGCAGGCACGCTCTCTCGCTCCCATCATCCATCATGTGCGCTTCAGCGTGGCATCTCATCAAACGGTTCGAATCTAACTCTCTACTCCACTCTCATTCTAGATCGCCAGTTGAACGAGCGAATTGAATGAATGAATTGGATTTGGATGTAGGCAGCAATATGCTGAGGCAGCAGTACGATTCGAAGCGCATCTCGCGAATTCACCCAACAATGCAGCAGCCAACCATGGCCTCGGATTGTGTCGTCGTATGTTGCGTATGCCGGTCGAGGCGAGTCGATGCTTCACACTTTCGATGCGACTCGATCGTTCCATGTCGAATCTCGTGCCGAATCTCTTGCAACGAGCACAGTGTATGCGAATGCATGGCGATCGAGAGGCGGCACTGTGCGACATCAATCGAGTGCTGCTGCTCGATGCCATGTCGTCCTCGGCCATGCATCTCAAGGCCATCATCATGATCGAGATTGCACAATACGAGGCTGCGATCGGCGTCATCTCGGGCGCAATCTCCATCGCGTCGGATGATCCACATCACTGGGTCGTACGTGGCGTGTGCTACGAGAAGCTCAACGATCACGAGGCCTCGATACGCGACCTGCAACGAGCGGTGGTGCTCGCGCCATCAAGTGCCTCGGTGTACTACTCGCTCGGCAATGGGTTTGCGGCTCTCAATCGACATGTCGAGGCCATCCAGGCGTACGACAGGTGTCTCTCGATCGAGCCGACTCTGACGGCGTGTCTCAACAATCGCGGTCATCTTCACGCGTTGCTGTTCCACAACGAGAAGGCGATCGCCGACTTTGATGAATGCATACGACTCAGTCCGAATCAGCCGGCGGCATTCGCCAATCGTGGTGCCGTACGCAAGCGACTCGGTCAATCTCGTGAGGCCACGGTGGATCTCGAACGTGCCTTGGAGTTGTACGACGAACGACAGCACCAGAATCCACGCAATGGGTTCGTTCGATATTCCAAGGGCGAGGTACTGCGGAATCTCGGACGATACCAAGAGGCATTGGTGGAGCTCGAGCACGCCGTGAGACTCGATCGCTCGTGTGCCGAGGCGTACATGGAGAGGGGCTTCGTGTTCATCGAGCTCGGTCAAGGGTCTCTTGCTCAAGAGGCATTCGATCAAGCTATCAAGTTGAATCCTTCATGTATGTATCACAGATATCTATCTATCAATCTCCTGCAAACTATTTCATGATTCGATTCATGATTGCTGATGGGGATTGTGTGTGGCTATTTAGTGTTGTTTACAATTACGAGAACTCGATTAGAACTCGAGGAACGTTGTGCTGGTATCACAAGAGTGATCGACTAATGTTGAATAGAGACGCTCGCACGCACATATGTACTGTATCAAGCAGAATGCACTTGGTTTAGGTTTATACTTGGTTTGAGCAGTCAAGAGCGAGATATGATGGCAGACAAGCAACACAATATGATGGATGGTTGGTTGGTTGGTTGGTCTGTCTGGCGTAGAGTCTAGCTGGCAGAGTAGTTGGGTAGCTGACTGGCTCGAGAGCTTACTTGCCACCACCGCGCTTCTGAGGGAGGTAGCGACGAGCCTCGGCGAGCTCGCGCTCCATCCACCAGATGGCGCCCTGGGCCGAGCCCGAGCGAGACTTGACCTCATGGAGGTAGGCCTCGGCGGCACCGACGGCCTCCTCGGCGGCTTGGCGCGAGCGAACGGCCTCGACGACGGCGGCCTCGGCGGCCTGGCGCGTACGCTCGGCCTTCTTGACGGCGGCCTCGGTCGTGATCTTGGCACGGCGCAGAGGCAGCGGGTCCTCGGCGAGGTGCTGCGCGAGCTCGGCCTTGGCCTTGTTGCGTGCCACGACGCCGCCCTCCTCGCTCTTGCGAGTGAGATCGGCCGTCTTGTTGTGGTAGGCCTCCTCCTGCGCATGGAGCTCGGCGAGAGCGGCCTCGAGCTCGGCCTTGGCGGCGGCGGCCTCGGCCTCGCGAGCCACGGCATCGGCCTCACGAGCCACGGCCTCATCGCAAGCGGCCTTGGCATGGTTCAACTTGCGTTGAGCCTCATCGATCTCGGCCTACGAACGAGCGCGATCAGTACGAGTACTCTCTCGACCACATGATAGCGAGTGCCGCTTGGCACGAGAGAGGGAGAGGGAGCGAGAGAGATACCTGGTTGTCGCCCTGGGTGCTGTTGACCAGCGAGTGCCAATCGGTACCAAACTTGAACAGGAGAATGTGCGTGATCGGCACGGCCTTGGGACGCTCGGCAGGACCGATGGCGCCCGTGCTACGCAGCTGCTCGCGCATCTGACGCACGGTCATGGTCTCTTGGAAGTGCTCGAGGAACACGTGGGCGTTCAGCTCGTCGAGCGCAGTGCCGGCCGCTCGGTGCTGGAGATCGAGCTCGGCACACTTGAGCGAGTAGCGCCAAAAGTTCTCGGCATTCTACACAGCACCGAGTGAGTCAGAGCGAGTGGGCAGATATCATCAACAAGATATTGATAGAGATATTTTGAGAGCGAGCGAGGGGTAAATATCTTGATATGCCGTGCGTGTAGGTGCGTACCTGCTCGCCTCCCGAGTTCCAGATGGCGTTCAAGAACCACACGAGTTGGTCCTTGTAGGGCTTCGAGATGAGCTCGACGAGCTTCTCGTGATCGTCAGCACCGTGGAGCGACATGGTCGAGTGAGTACTGGGTCGAAGGCTTGGGAGAGGTGGCACGCGCGATGACGACAGCAACAGACTGCCGGCTGAGAGAGGGAGACGAGAGGCCGTGTAGTGGAGGCTCACCTGAGGAAAGCAGAGGGGAGCTCAGCGCCAGATATTTTCCTTACCGCCTCCTCCTACTGCCGCCTATTCAGGTCGCGCTGGGATGTGGTTGGGGGACTGTGGTTCAGTGGTTGGTCTGCCTCTCGGGATATTCTCTACGTGTCCTCGGATGGAGTGGTTCATCTCGCTCATTGGTGCAGGAGCCTTTGCCTGTCCTCATTATCCCATACCGACCCCAACATTCCTTTGGAGATAGCGAGAGGATTGCTGTTCTTGATTCACTTGCTTGCTGCCCCTCCCTCACTCCCCTCACCCCTCACTCCCCTCTGCCTGCCTCGTTGGAAGGCGCTATCATAACCATGTTCCAACGAACTGTTCCCTACACTGCCGTCGAGCTTCGACAGATGGATGATGAGGATGATGCCGTGGCGCACGCGACTCGCACCGATACCGAGAGCTTCTCGGTGCCTGATTCAGCGACCATCGTCAAGCTGCGCTCGATCGCAACCATCTACATCATTGCGACCTTCTTCATCGAGCTCCTCTGTCTGCCACTGCGCTTCTCATGGTTGCTCGAGTCACCGCTGACTCTGGTATACCTCTTGATTTGCCTTCTCGACATTGTAATGACGTTCCTGGGCCTGAGTGGATCGTGGCTCTCAAAGCAACAGCGACCTCCAACGACCACGACCACCATATTCACTCACAACAGCAGCAACACACCGCAAGCACCCTCACGCATCAACAACGACGACGCTGCAGATCAAGATGATGCTGCTGCACCGAATAATGGCGACGGTGACGACGACGACGACGACGAGTCCGAACCACGCTTCGCAGCGTTGGGGCAATGGTGTGAGACGTACGCTGGAGTGATCATCTTGTGCGTCTATCTCTTGGTGTCGCTCTTGTACCTCGCCGTCTGGACAGCCATCGTGGCATTCCACGTAACGTTCAGGAGGCTTGGTCCGTGGCTCACGAACTCGACCGAGATTCAAAGCGAACTCGCGCTACAACTGTTGATTCTGGTTGCGATGCACGCGTTCGGAGCTTGGTTGCGCCTGATGGCCATTCGCACTGGCATCGAGCTTCTTCGAGCACTCTTACGACCACTGTCGCACTCTCCAAGTTCTCCATCATCCAGTGCTGCGTCACTCGTCACTCTTGCGTTACCCATATCCAAGAACAAGCTTCACTAGCAAGTGTATCATTCATTGAATCATTCATTCACGCACGCACTCACTCAATCAACAAAACAAGTACATTGTACCTCAGGAAAACAACACCCCAACCAACTGGCTTGACTAACTAACTAACACAGGTCCTCGTCGTCATCACCAGCACCGCCATCGCCATAGTCGCCTTGTAGATACGAGGCTGGAAGTGGTTCAATCGGAGGCAAGGCGCTCGAATGGCTTGGAAAGGTCGGCGGAGGCGGCTGAATCACTGGTGCTGCCGGCGTGGCAGCGGCAGCAGCGGCAGGCGACGGGGTGTGCGGAGATGCGATCGGTCGCAGTCCCATTCCTTGGCTGAAGCTTGGACCGGCGGCAGCAGGAGGTGATGGAGCAGGTGCCACACGCAAGCCAGCACCAGCGTAGGCTGGCATAGTCGGTGATGATACGGGCATCGGCGCAGAGGCCGGTGCGGCGGCGACGGGTACCGCAGCTGGCAACGTCGCGGCAGCTGGTACGGCCGCGCTCGGTGGCGGTGGTTGCGTTGGCACACGCAAACCGAATCCACTCGTCTGTGGCATCGCAGCGATGGGTACACTCGCTGCAGGTGCCGGGTTCGCTACACTCGGAGTTGGTGATGGTGTCGCAACAGGAGTCGGTGTCGGAGCTGGTGCTGGTTGAATAGGAACAGGTGCTGGTGTCGCAACAGGGGTCGGTGTTGGGGCAGGTACTGGTTGAGGAGGAACGAAAGCAGGCGCCGGTGTCGGCGTAGGCATCGTACGGTTGGCATACGACGCAGTCGTGACTGCCACAGGCACCACTGCAGCGGGCGCTGGTGAAGGAGCAGTAGGCGTGGGATTCGATTGAGAGAAGAGCTCCTGACGAATACGCTCCAGCTCTGCCGCCTCGGCTGTCGACAAATTCGTCGTGGTCGTCGTACTGGTGGTTGTAGACGAGGAAGAGGCAGGAGCAGCAGCAACAACCAAAGGCGACTTGTAATACGAGGTGGTGGTCGAGGTGGTGGTGGTCGAGGTGGTTGTGACCTTGGGCGGCGCAAACGGCGAGGATTCGGAGACCGATGGCACGTGGGCAGAGGTCGAGCTGCCACTGCCCAATGGCGGGATACCGAGGTCGGCAAACAGCTTGTCCATGTCGTCAAACTGCTTGTCGAGCATGGCATTGTGATCGACGTCGTCGAAGCGATCGTCTTGTCCCTGCTCATAGTCGTCATCGTCGTCATCGCTGCCACCTCCGTCAGCAAACGACGAAGACGACGCAGGAGCGATCGATGGATAGAGGCCAGTCGACGGCGTCGGCGCGTAGATAGTCGTCGGAGCCGGAGCCGGAGCCGGAGCCATGAACGGCGATGAATCCGACGTGGTCACTGGTACGACCGTAGGCGCCGGTGCAGTGCTGCCGCCAGCAGCAGCGGGCGGAGCGCTCTTCTTTTTCTTGGCCGGCATCGCAAACAGTGCCGCCTTCATGGCGGCCACATCATCGTCTGCCGGAGGTCCCATGGCCGTGGAGGTATGGCTCGCGGCATGCCTACGAGAGGCACTCGAGGAGGAAGATGAGGAGGAGGAAGTACTGGCATGGCCAGACGGTTTGCTTGCACCACCAGCACCAGAAGCACCAGTCTTCGAGGTCGGAGTGGCAAACAGCTTGGCTCGCATCTCATCGGCAGCTTGTTCCTCCTCGCGTTGGCGTTGGCGTGCTCGCATCTCTCGTCGCTTGGAATCGTCGTCTTCCGCTGTCCAACGGCCAATCTCGAGCAGCTCACGTCGTTCGAAGCTCACCTCCTCGGAAGGCGCCGGGGCAACTTCCTTGGGTATCTCGTCGGCGGCAAACGGATCAAGAGGCGGTCGAATACCACCGCATACCACAGCTACCAAACGAAACATGGAATTAGCGAGCGAGATAGTGAGAGAACACAAAGAGACAGAGGAGGTCTATGGTTTGTACCGATGGAGCGAGAGGAGCATGTGACAAACGAAATGTTGCTCTTATCAGTGAAGCCTCGAATCGCCTCGGCATGTGGTACCTCGTCGATCATGGCCTCAGAGTTGGACCAGGTGCAGAGCGTGTTGGCAGTCGTGAGCAACACGTTGTTGTCCCCACGTTGACAAACGTAGAGAGCAGGCGCAGGCGTGGTGACCTTCTCGGGATTCAGCAAACCAGCTCCCCACACGAATAGCTCACCCATGTCGGTGATGATCGCCGTCGAGTTGCTTCCGCACGACGCACGTCGCGCTTGTTTGGAACCCAGGCCATCGACTGGTGTGGAACAAATCTCATTGCATCAGATCGAGCGGCATTCGGTCGAGAAGCTGAACGCTGCATACAACGCACCACGTCGAGGAGCCCAGTGATCTTGCTTGCCACCATAGCCCAATTGACCATCCTCTCCCTTTCCCATGCACAACACCTCTCCCGAAGCTAGAATGCATTGAATCAATCAGCACGAGGCACGAGTGGTGCGTTTGTGCGAGGTTGTAGCTGCGCATACCGGTGACAAGTACAGTATGATCCAATCCACACGCAGCATAAATGACTGCTCGAGCCTTGAGATATGGACAATCGATACGTCTGTTCATTCATTCATTCAGCCATTCATCCATTGATTGATTGCAATAATGAGTAAGAATCATCTTGAATGAATGGCTGAAGCACATCAGATCATATCTACGGCAGTAGCAGTTGCATACTTTGGACGAGGCTCACGGCCTGTGACATTGGCGCGAGGATTGTACTCGCCATGACCCAACTTGCCATTGGCCGTCGAGCCCCATGTGAACACCTGACCGACGCCGTTGATGGCGAGCGAGTGGTTCTCGTTGCCAGCAATGAAGCGAATGTTCTCGAGGCTCATGATACGAGAGGGTGTGCTCGAGGTCGCTCTGTTGTACTCGATTGGGTTAGGAGCTTGGTATGATGATGATGATGAGGAACGACTCGTGCATGGCGACGTACGATGAACCAAGACCAAGAGCTCCATCACGAGATGAGCCCCATACAAACACTTGGCCCGCGTCTATCAGTCAGTCGCGCATCCATCCATCGGACGCATCAATCAATGGTGCACCATCATGGTTCAGTTCAGTGAGTGATCCTTCCTCCTTCGATTGATTCGATTGATTCGATCAAGAGAGAGAGAGGGAATGACGAACCAGTGAGTAGCATCGTATGCGAGCTCATACAAAGCACCATCCTCACAGGCGCATCGCTCCTGTGCATCGCATGTAAGCAGTGGGTTCATCATGATATGATCTCCTCGCTCCTTCCATCGAGCTCTCGAGCTCAGACTCGGAGCAGAATCACGAACAACATACGAGAGATAGAGCCGCGTTGGACTCGGCAGATCCTTGGTGGTATCGCCCGTGCCGAGACGACCAGCAGAGGCCTTGCCCATGACATAGGGCTCGCCCTCCTCGGACACGAGCACCGTGTGGTTGTCGCCGAGGCCGAGGAAGTACAGCAGAGCGCCCGAGAGCGCCTTCTGTCGCACGACGCGCTCGCCGTCCCATACCAGCAGCGTCGGCTCGGGCGCCTTGGTCGCTTCGCCTTCGACGAGTCGGCGACCTGGTGGGTGAGGGTTAGATGAGAGATGGGGCTCCCGGGAGTGGGAAGGAGAGGGAGAGAGAGCGAGAGAGAGGGACCTTTGTGTGGCTGGTTGCCCATGTGAGAGTGGTGGTATCTAGATATTTGGTGGAGGGAGTGGATGGTTAGGGCTCACAGGGATGGATCTCGATTGAGTCGGTGGATCCGTTGCAGATCCAAGGCGAGTATGTGGAGGGTTGTTTGGTGAGAGGGATGTGATGAGTCAAGAGTTGTTGAGGTGGATGGAGCAGCAGCAGCAGCAGTTGATGGTGGTGTGTGTAGTGTGATGATGCGAGTGGTTGAGTGATGGATTGAAGCAGAAGCAGCACCGCGCTCTTGAGGAAGCTCGCTTGTCATCCCTCTGCTCGTCTCCAAGTCCAACTACACGGCCTCCATTGGCCCGCTCCTTCGTGAGCTCGATCCCTCTGTGAATAGATTCTCGCAGAA
>Ga0209930_1003616_pt1 | contig 15055 bp, 11 predicted proteins | sample ThiBiot_500_biof_2_FD_183948 | JGI IMG/M metagenome (GOLD analysis project Ga0209930, IMG submission 183948) | Wastewater bioreactor microbial communities from Cape Town, South Africa - Thiocy_cont_500_biof (SPAdes) | ecosystem: Engineered > Bioreactor > Thiocyanate-remediating >... | reverse complement strand
AAAGTGAGCTTGTTTTTCCCGTTAAAAAGTTAATTCATTTCCATTGTTCATGTAACCGACGGTCGTTTTCTAATTCTATCAACTTTGACCGATTTTATCCGTTCACTATTGACAGCACCCTTATTTGATCGTACTGTGTTACTTTCTTCGATACTCGGTAATTTGTTTAATGGAGCAATACGAGCAGTCGCATGTCGAGTAGACATAGCTGATCGTTTTCGTTCATTCTCTATATCCTTCAATTGTATATTACTATGAGCAGCAGAATCCACAGCAGCACGTTTCACTTTTGTCACAGACACACCTTGTCGTGATGTTGCATCTTCATCAATATCAGTCACAATCGTTTGAGAATCACTAACATCAACAATAAAGTTTGACGAAGTAGTATTATCCATGGATGTAGTTCGATCAAAAAGTCGATCATTGGTCGATGATTGTCGACGATATACCCGATTCAAAAGCCACTCTTTAAATCTTTGATATCGCAGTTTTCGTGGTCCTAGCACTGTCTTGGGTCTCGATTCATCTTCTGAATGTCTTCGTCTCCGTCGTCGTCGACGAGCTGCAGGTGCCCTACAAATAACAAATAATCCATCATCAAATATAAACTAAATTCTAAGACAGCTTACCATAAACAACAATATAAACAACAGCAACAACAACAAACAGCCATTAGAAAAAATAATAGGGATAGACCTGTAATTAGTAACCAATTGATACTTGGTCCTAACTTCGATATTGTTGTTGCAGTTGTACTAAACATGCATTAAGATAAAAAATATTCAATAAGTCATCGGTTACACGTACACAGTTGTTGTTGTAACTGAAGTCGTCGTTGTAGTTGTAGTGGTAGTAGTAGTAGTTGTTGTCGATGTAGTCGTCGTCGTTGTACTCGTGGTTGTGGTAGAAGTGGTAGTTGTAGTGGTCGTTGACGTTGTTGACGTGCTTGTTGATGTTGTCGTACTTGTAGTTGTGGTAGAAGTGGTAGTTGTAGTGGTGGTCGACGTTGTTGTTGTGCTTGTTGACGTTGTCGTACTTGTAGTAGTCGTTGAACTCGTTGTTGTACTGGTTGAAGTGGTTGTAGTTGATGAAGTAGTCGTTGTACTTGTCGTTTCCGATGTTGAGGTCGTTGTAGTCGAAGTGGTTGTTGTCGTTACACAAAGATCGGATGAATTCTTTACTGTGAATAGCTCACAATGTTCTTCTGATTGGACCATTTCACTAATTATTCAATTACTTGCATATATTACAATCAATACTCAACAAATTACCTTGTGTATGCAATGGCACATATTTCTTCATATCCAACTTGATCTATTTGTGGCGTCCATGTGAATGTCACATAGAAAAACGATGAATTCGTGGGTACAATTGTTAAACTACCAGCGGTAAGACCACTGACCGCGGATGCAGCAATACTAGTTATATTTGAAATACTACGACTACAATTAAGCATAGCATATATTTGAAAAGTAATTGTTACTCCCACTTGAACTTCAAGACAACGAGTAAGTGGAAGAATTACAGGTAACGTTTTACATAGTGGTTGTGGTAAAACATAAACGAGTAATTGAACAGGAACCGAACTTAATGGTGTCATGCTTGAACTATCGATGAAATCTTCCACCTACAACACATGATGCAGACAAATGACTATTATTTGTAATTGATTTAATTACCTGTATAGCGACTCCATACCAGATTCCAACTTTTGGTGCTGTAATTGTAACGGTACAATCCGATAGATTTGTGTTACTTGGCAAGCTTCCAGGGTAGCATATACCTCCACATTCGTCGATAGCTTGTCGTGTAGGATAGGATAGAGTTGATTTCATTGTTGCTGAAGTTTCGAGAGTAGTTGTTTCAGCTGTGGTCGTTGTAGTGGTTGTTGTACGAGTAGTTGTTGTTGTAGTTCGAGTAGTAGTTGTTGTTTTTGCGCATCCCGCATCCCTCGTACATTCTTGGCCAGTACATAGACTAGAGTCACATGCTGAAGAAGTGCAGCAGCAATTCTTATTACAGGAAGATGAGCAACTATTGCAACTATTGTCACTACTTCTTTCTTCTCGGTTGAGTATTCTCTCTATATAGGTTGGATCTTGTCGCCTAAGTATTTCCCAATTGGATTCTAATTTTTGGTAGAAGTCCAGTACAGAGTGATGCACTGGACTTTCATCATCACTAGATCTTTTACGTCGTCGATATCCACTCGTATATGTTGACCATCGACAACGAATATCATCACCATCATTAGCATCCGAGACTGGTATTTTGATTGTCATTGTTGTATTAACGAATACATATTGAGGAGAAACTACTCTCGCTACTGGTGGAGTATTAATGAAACCATCAGGTCGTTTACGTAAATCAATGAATGTCACTATGGACCATTCCAAGCCAGATTTACGTGGATCATTTAGCGCAATCCATGCATTTCCAACATTCGCCAAATAAAAATGTGCATCTTTGGCCAGTGCAATTGTATTTGTTCGTTCACTACTCATCATTTTCAATGCTGAATTAACCGAAATACAGTCGGTTGCAATTGTAATTGGTGTAGAATTATAACCTCCGTTGGTAGCACAGTCAACGACACAAATTAATCTACTATTACCAAATCCACTGGCTCCTGGTACTGGTGATTGACATTTCACAACTGGAAATGTCCAAGAATAGGATTGAGTAATAGCAATGTTGATTAAACTGTCATTGGTATAAGGATCAACAGCAGCCCAATTAATGGTTCCACCGTTGAAATGTCTAGTTTGAGCGACGAGAATAAAGTTAAAGAATACAATACAAAATCTGATAGACATCTACGACTCAATCAGGAGAAATTATTTTTGAATGTTGTGTTTATTTGCAACAGTCTATTTATATGAATTCAACAATATTAATAATTTTCTTTTCAATACACCCCCTCATTCGACGAATTTTTAAAAATTAGATTTCTTAAGCCATAAAATCATAGGTAAATAATGCATTTCAGGCTTTAAACAAGGTTTGCTTCCATTGAGATTTAATTATATTTTTTGCGCATATAAAATTTTGGTGACGAGTACAAAAATTGATGTAGAAAACAAACAGCTCGCACTGATTAGTAGTTGTTTCTCGGAGAAAGACATTTTTTTTCAATTCTTTTTGATTGAAGCAATAGGTAATCAGCAGGAATTCTATAGGCTACTTTTTAATTATTATAGAGAGAGAGACCTCGAAAAACACGTGTGTATAATGCAATCGAAATCATTGATTCCGGCATCGTAACGGCGAAATGTCTCTTTGTTCTCTCATAAAACAATCTATATTTTATGACACGGATTTAACGGATCAGTAAAAAGGTGAATCATCAATAAATAAAGTGAAATCTCCTGATTTTCAAGTTTTCATAGATTTTTAATTTTATCTATATTTTTAATAAGCTAAGAAGACTTAAGACAATATCGAACTTAGCTTAGCTTAGGGGAAGAAGAGTGCAAAATATTAGATAATTCTCTTTTTTATCTCATATGTAGATGACAATAGCTGAAATGAGTTGCGCGATTATAAAACAGGATTATCCGACTAATAACGAACAAGTTTGACAAAACTCTATCAAAAGAATATGTAGTTTTAGTAAAAAAAAGATACACTGACAGAGAAACGTTTGATTAGAGTTGATCATTTTAATTTCACGATTATTAAAAGTTAAAATTAGACAATACACACAAATAACAGTAGAATAAATTCGTTCATTTAATTCCTAATGTTTTTCGTTTTAGCAAAAATCATAAATCGGTTGTTATCATCTTCAAAAAAGTCCAAACAGATAAACATCCTAACTATCATTTCACATAATAAACCAATGATTTCTTGATTTATTACTGCGTTCCACAAAACTGATCATTTATTTTGTTCCCATATTTTATTAATTCAATTGAAATCATAAATTCTAATTCATGAAATCAAGTTTTCTGAATTTTTATTTTACATTTTTATTCTTCATGTAACCGACGGTCGTTTTCTAATTCTATCAACTTTCACCGATTTTATCCGTTCATTATTGATTACACTCTTGTTTGGCTGTATCGTTTTACATTCTTCTACACTAGACAATTTATTTAATGGACCAATACGAGCAGCAACATGTACAGTAGATACAGCAGATCGTCTTCGTTTATTCTCTATATCTTTCAACTCCAGAGTATTACTCGCAGCAGAATCACCAGCAATACGTTTCACTTTTCTAACAAATACACCTTGTCGTAATATTGTATCTTCATCGACATCAGTCATTACTGTCTGAGAATCCGCAATGTCAACAGTAAATTTTGATGAATTACTTTCAGCAAAAGAGGTGGTTCGATCAATAAGTTGCACCTTGGCTGAAGATTTTCGACGATATACTCGACTCAAAAGCCACTCTTTGAATCTTTGATATCGTAGTTTTCGTGGTCCTAGCACTGTCTTGGGTCTCGATTCATCTTCTGAATCTCTTCGTCTTCGTCGTCGACGACGTGCTGCAGGTGCCCTATAAATAACATATAATTCATCGTCGTGGAAGAACTAGATTCAAATAACATTTACCATAAACAACAATATAAACAACAGCAACAGCAACAAACAGCCATTAGAAAAAATAATAGGGATAGACCTGTAATTAGTAACCAATTGATACTTGGTCCTAACTTCGGTGTCGTTGTTGCGGTTGTACTAAACATGCATTAAGAGAAAAAATATTGAATAAGAGTCTCCGATAACACGTACACAGTTGTTGTTGTAACCGAAGTCGTCGTTGTAGTTGTAGTGGTTGTAGTAGTAGTTGTTGTCGATGTAGTCGTCGTCGTTGTACTCGTGGTTGTGGTAGAAGTAGTAGTTGTAGTGGTCGTTGACGTTGTTGACGTGCTTGTTGATGTTGTCGTACTTGTAGTTGTCGTAGAAGTGGTAGTTGTAGTGGTGGTCGACGTTGTTGTTGTGCTTGTTGACGTTGTCGTACTTGTAGTAGTCGTTGAACTCGTTGTTGTACTGGTTGAAGTGGTTGTAGTTGATGAAGTAGTCGTTGTACTTGTCGTTTCCGATGTTGAGGTCGTTGTAGTCGAAGTGGTTGTTGTCGTTACACAAAGATCGGATGAATTCTTTACTGTGAATAGCTCACAATGTTCTTCTGATTGGACCATTTCACTAATTATTCAATTACTTGCATATATTACAATCAATACTCAACAAATTACCTTGTGTATGCAATGGCACATATTTCTTCATATCCAACTTGATCTATTTGTGGCGTCCATGTGAATGTCACATAGAAAAACGATGAATTCGTGGGTACAATTGTTAAACTACCAGCGGTAAGACCACTGACCGCGGATGCAGCAATACTAGTTATATTTGAAATACTACGACTACAATTAAGCATAGCATATATTTGAAAAGTAACTGTTACTCCCACTTGAACTTCAAGACAACGAGTAAGTGGAAGAATTACAGGTAACGTTTTACATAGTGGCTGTGGTAAAACATAAACGAGTAATTGAACAGGAACCGAACTTAATGGTGTTGTACTTGAACTATCGATGAAATCTTCTACCTACAACGCATGATGCAGACAAATGGCTATTACTTGTTATAGATTTAATTACTTGTATAGCGACCCCATACCAGATTCCAACTTTTGGAGCTGTAATCGTAACAGTACAGTCAGATAAAGTAGTGTTACTTGGCAAACTTCCAGGGTAGCATATACCTCCACATTCATCGATAGCTTGTCGTGTAGCATAGGATAGTGTCGATTTCATTGTTGCTGAAGTTTCAGGAGTAGTGGTTTCAGCTGTGGTCGTTGTAGTAGTTGTCGTACGCGTAGTTGTTGTTGTAGTTCGCGTGGTAGTTGTTGTCGTAGTTCGCGTGGTAGTTGTTGTCGTAGTTCGCGTGGTAGTTGTTGTCGTAGTTCGCGTGGTAGTTGTTGTTTTTACGCATCCCTCATCCCTCCAACATCTTTGGCCGCTGCATAGATCAGAGTCACATGCTAAAGAAGAAGAATTGCAGCAACAATACTGAATGCAGGATGATGGGCAATTATTGCAACTATTGTGACCATTTCTTTTTTCTCGGTTCAGTATTTTCTCTGTGTAGGATGGATCTTGTCGCTTAAGTATTTCCCAATTGGATTCTAATTTTTGGTAGAAGTCCAGTACAGAGTGATGCACTGGACTTTCATCATCACTAGATCTTTTACGTCGCCGATATCCACTCGTATATTTTGACCATCGACAACGAATATCATCACCAGCATTAGCATCAGAGACTGGTATTTTGATTGTCATCGTTGTATTAACGAATACATATTGAGGAGAAACTACTCTCGCTACTGGTGGAGTATTAATGAAACCATCAGGTCGTTTACGTAAATCAATGAAGGTTACAATAGACCATTCTAAACCAGATATACGTGGATCATTTAGCGCAATCCATGCATTTCCAACATTCGCTAAATAAAAATGTGCATCTTTGGCCAATGTAATTGTATTTGTTCGTTCACTACTCATCATTTTCAATGCAGAATTAACCGAAATACAATCGGTTGCAATTGTAATTGGTGTAGAATTATAACCTCCGTTGGTATCACAGTCAACGACACAAATTAATCTACTATTACCAAATCCACTAGCTCCTGGTACCGGCGAAAGACATTTAACAACTGGATATGTCCAAGAATAGGATTGAGTAATAGTAATGTTGATTAAACTGTCATTGGTATAAGGATCAATAGCTGCCCAATTAATGGTTCCACCATTGAAATGTCTACTTTGAACAACGAGAATAATATCAAAGAATATTATCCAAAATTTGACAGACATCTACGACTCAACGAAAAGAAATTACTTTTGAGAATGCAGTGTTTGTTCGCAGCAACCGATTTATATGAATTCAATAGTATTATTAATGCTCTTTTCAACGGCGCCCCCTCTTTGGATGAATTTCTAAAAATTAGATTTCTAAAGCCATAAAATCATAGGTAAATAACGTATTTTCGGCCTTAAAATAAGGTACGCATACAGTGAGATTTAATTATATTTTTTGTGCATATAAAATTTGTGTGACGAGTACACAAAATGGACCCCAAAAAACAAACAACTCGTAATGATTAGTAGTCGTTTCTTGGAGAAAGACATTTTTCGAATTCTTTCGGAGTGAAGCAATAGGTAAGCAGCAACAATGGTATAGGCTACTTTTTAATTATTATACAGAGAGCCTTCAAACAACATGCGTGTATAATATAGTTGAAAAGATTCATTCTATCCTCCAGATTGCGAAACAAGCAGTCGTTTTATAACAAGAGAACTTGTATTTTCTTAATTAAGTTGAAACCATAAAATCCGAAATCATGAGTTCAAGTTTTATGAAATTTTTTTTTTACATTTCTCATACACGTGCTGATTTTTTTATGAAGATAAATATTTGGAAGAAGCTAGATTTATGCGAGCAATTGTCAATAAAAGTGAGCTTGTTTTTACCGTTAAAAAGTTAATTCATTTCCATTGTTCATGTAACCGACGGTCGTTTTCTAATTTTTATCAACTTTGACCGATTTTATCCGTTCACTATTGACAGCACCCTTATTTGATCGTACTGTGTCACTTTCTTCGATATTCGGTAATTTATTTAATGGAGCAATACGAGCAGTCGCATGTCGAGTAGACATAGCTGATCGTTTTCGTTCATTCTCCATTTCTTTCGATTGTTGATTGTTATTATTATTTGCAGAATCAATAGCAGCACGTTTTACTTTTGTCACAGAAACAGCTTGTCGTGATGTTGCATCTTCATCGATATCAGTCGTTATTGTTTGAGAATCACTAACATCAACAATAAAGTTTGACGAAGTAGTGTTATCAATGGATCTAGTTCGATCAAAAAGTCGATCCTTCGCTGATGATCCTTGACGATATACTCGATTCAAAAGCCACTCCTTCAATCTTTGATATCGCAGTTTTCGTGGTCCTAGCACTGTCTTGGATCTCGATGTATCTTCTGAATGTCTTCGTCTTCGTCGTCGACGAGCTGCAGGTGCCCTATAAATAACATATAATTCATCGTCGTGGAAGAACTAGATTCAAATAACATTTACCATAAACAACAATATAAACAACAGCAACAACAACAAACAGCCATTAGAAAAAACAAAAGGGATAAACCTGTAATTAATAACCAATTGACAGTTGATCCTGACTTCGGTGTCGTTGTTGCGGTTGTACTAAACATACATTAAAAGAAAAAAAATTGAATAAAAGTCTCTGATTACACGTACACAGTTGTTGTTGTAACCGACGTAGTCGTTGTAGTTGTAGTGGTTGTAGTAGTAGTTGTTGTCGATGTAGTCGTCGTCGTTGTACTTGTAGTTGTCGTAGAAGTGGTAGTTGTAGTGGTGGTCGACGTTGTTGTTGTGCTTGTTGATGTTGTCGTACTTGTAGTAGTCGTTGAACTCGTTGTTGTACTGGTTGAAGTGGTTGTAGTTGATGAAGTAGTCGTTGTACTTGTTGTTTCCGATGTTGATGTCGTTGTAGTTGATGTACTTGTTGTTGTACTAGTTGCAGTGGTTGTTGTCGTTACACAAAGATCTGATGAATTCTTTACTGTGAATAGCTCACAATGTTCTTCTGATTGGACCATTTCACTAATTATTCAATTACTTGCGTATATTACAATCAATACTCAACAAATTACCTTGTGTATGCAATGGCACATATTTCTTCATATCCAACTTGATCTATTTGTGGCGTCCACGTAAATGTCACATAGAATAATGTTGAATTCGTGGGTACAATTGTTAAACTACCAGCGGTAAGACCACTGACCGCGGATGCAGCAATACTAGTTATATTCGAAATACTACGACTACAATTAAGCATAGCATATATTTGAAAAGTAATTGTTACTCCCACTTGAACTTCAAGACAACGAGTAAGTGGAAGAATTACAGGTAACGTTTTACATAGTGGCTGTGGTAAAACATAAATGAGTAATTGAACAGGAACCGAACTTAATGGTGTTGTGCTTGAACTATCGATGAAATCCTCTACCTATAATACATGATAAGAACAAATTACTATTAGTTGTCATGGATTTAATTACTTGTATAGCGACTCCATACCAGATTCCAACTTTTGGAGCTGTAATCGTAACAGTACAGTCAGATAAAGTAGTGTTACTTGGCAAGCTTCCAGGGTAGCATATACCTCCACATTCATCGATAGCTTGTCGTGTAGCATATGATAGAGTTGATTTCATTGTTGCTGAAGTTTCGAGAGTAGTTGTTTCAGCTGTGGTCGTTGTCGTGCGCGTAGTTGTTGTTGTAGTTCGAGTAGTAGTTGTTGTTTTTGCGCATCCCTCATCCCTCCAACATCTTTGGCCAGTACATAGATTAGAGTCACATGCTGAAGAAGTGCAGCAGCAATCCTTATTACAGGATGATGGGCAATTATTGCAACTATTGTGACTACTTCTTTCTTCTCGGTTGAGTATTCTCTCTATATAGGTTGGATCTTGTCGCCTAAGTATTTCCCAATTGGATTCTAATTTTTGGTAGAAGTCCAGTACAGAGTGATGCACTGGACTTTCATCATCACTAGATCTTTTACGTCGTCGATATCCACTCGTATATTTTGACCATCGACAACGAACATCATCACCATCATTAGCATCCGAAATTGGTATTTTGATTGTCATTGTAGTATTAACGAATACATATTGAGGAGAAACTACTCTCGCTACTGGTGGAGTATTAATGAAACCATCAGGTCGTTTACGTAAATCAATGAAGGTTACAATAGACCATTCTAAACCAGATATACGTGGATCATTTAGCGCAATCCATGCATTTCCAACATTCGCTAAATAAAAATGTGCATCTTTGGCCAATGTAATTGTATTTGTTCGTTCACTACTCATCATTTTCAATGCAGAATTAACCGAAATACAATCGGTTGCAATTGTAATTGGTGTAGAATTATAACCTCCGTTGGTATCACAGTCAACGACACAAATTAATCTACTATTACCAAATCCACTGGCTCCTGGTACTGGTGATTGACATTTCACAACTGGATATGTCCAAGAATAGGATTGAGTAATAGTAATGTTGATTAAACTGTCATTGGTATAAGGATCAACAGCAGCCCAATTAATTGTTCCACCATTGAAATGTCTACTTTGAACGAGGAGAATAATGTTAAAGAATATTATACAAAATTTGACAGACATCTACGTCCCAACGAAAAGAAATTATTTTTGAGAATATAGTGTTTGTTTTCGACAACCTATTTATATGAGTTGAATAATATTATTAATTTTCTCTTCAACGATGCCCCCTCTTTGGATGAATTTCTAAAAATTGGATTTCTTAAGCCATAAAATTATAGGTAAATAATGCATTTCAGTCTTTAAACAAGGTACGCTTCCATTGAGATTTAATTATATTTTTGCGCATATAAAATTTTGATGACGAGTACAAAAAATTGACGCCAGAAAACAAACAGCTCGTAATGATTAGTAGTCGTTTGTCCGAGAAAGACATTTTTTTCTATTCTTTTGAGGTGAAGCAGTAGGTAATCAGCAGTATTTGTATAGGCTACTTTTCAATTATTATGGAGAGAGAGAGAGAGAGAGAGAAACTTCAAACAGCATGCGGGTATGATGCAATTGTTCTCTCGTGAAACATGTTGTGTTTTCTTTATTACTTTGAAACCAGTGTTAGGAGCGGTTCGAGTTTTTTGAAAATAGAAGCGAACCGAACCGAATTTGGAATGGTTTTAATTGCGATGGAGAAAATCAGAACTATTCATTTTTATTTAGAATTATTTTAATAAGCGCAGTTATTAAATCTTGTTCCGTTTTGGAAGACTACTATTCATTCGCACATCACTGGATATTGGAAGATTGTGAAAAGTCTTCTTTTACAAAAGAAAAAGCGAAAATTAAAGAGAATAACACAATTTGGTAAGAAATTTTTTTAATTTTCTATCCTCTTGTCATGTTAAGCTGCTGTAGCACACGTCTGTTTTGATCTCTGGAAACGTAGTATTTAAGGGGACTGCCTCAGAAAATCGATTTTTTTTCAAAAAGCACATACTCTTGTAGCTCCAAGTGTCCTCTTTCATTCGAAATCCTCTTGTATTTTTCGTCAAAATACCATTAATCAATAGGTTTTTTTACGCTCTACTCAATGATGGATAGCATGTCACCAATTTATACACTGCAACATCACGATTTAGTTGGCCATGTTGTGATTGGTTTTTCTCAGTTCTCAATTTTTCATATTTTTTTACCCTCTCGGAACATTTATCTGATCGACCATTGAGAGGTAATTTTAACTTTTTCTTTGTTCGAAAGAGCAAACATTTCTCTAAAAATTGCCGGAACAGATTTCGAAACAAATCCCGTCATTTTTGATGCCACGGTAGGTTCTAAAAATGTTCCGTGTTGAAAGCCCTGTTTTTGGGTCTATTTTGGGAATAACTTTTTAATTATGATAATTAATTGGTTAAAAATTTTATCATCTTTGAGTTACATTCAGTCTTCTGTCTCCTGAAATTTTCAGCGATATATGATGTACCATTTAGAAAATCGATTTCTGAGGGGGAGGGGTCCCCTTAAACTGATATTCAAGATGATAGAAATCTACCAAAATAAAGTAGGATATTTGTATGCATATTCTGCTATATCTTTCTAATATTTTGTTTTTTTTGTTACGATATACCATACTGAGCTACTCAGACAAGGCGTCTTTCATGCTCCTAACATTTAAATTTGATATACGAGTATTTACGAAAAATCTTCGCAAAATTCATTTCTAAACATTTAAACTATATTAAGATATCCATAACAACTGAGACAAAACATAGTTTATTCCACTAGTTGATTTGGAGTGTAAAATGGATTAAGTTTTCATTAAAACAGCAGTACAACTCAACGAGATATGAAACAATCCTGTCGCTGGAAGTAGATTCATCAAATTGTTACCCGAAAAATAGAAAGAATCTCTACTATTCTCAGATTCTCCTTCTGAAGTATCTGTTACACTTTGCGACTTCTTTGCTTTCTAATTCTCTCAAATTTCTATGCTTCGGTTAAATTCGGATCATTCGCCTTCGAACCGAACCATTCCCAACACTGGTCGAAACCAGAAAATGATTACTCATGAAATGAATATTTATTTCACATTTCTCATACAAGCATTCATGTTTTTTTTATGAAGAAGAACTTTTCGGAGACGTTAAATCTCTACGAACAGTTGTTACTGATACTGAGCTTGTTTTTTCTGCAGACAGTGAATTCATTTCCATTTTCGATGTAGCTGATGGTAATTTTCTAACTCTATCAACTTTAACTGATTTCACACGTTCAGTATTCACTGCACTGTTCTTTCGTTGTATAGTTTCACTTTCTTCTATACTTGGTAATTTTTTCGATGGACCAATACGAATAGTCTTTTTTCCCACTGGCGAAGCCGATCGTTTTCGTTCATTCTCTATATCCTTTAACTCTTGATTATCACTTGCATCAGAATGAACTGAAGCACGTTTTACTTTTGTAACAGATACACCTTGTCGTGATGTTGTATCTTCATCGACATCAGTCACAATCGTTTGAGCATCAGTAACATCAACAGTAAATTTTGATGTAGTACTCTCAGCAAAAGAGGTGGTTCGATCAACCAGTCGATCCTTGGCTGATGATTTTCGACGATATACTCGATTCAAAAGCCACTCTTTGAATCTTTGGTATCGCAATTTTCTTGGTCCTAGCACTGTCTTGGGTTTCGATGTATCTTCAGAATGTCTTCGTCTTCGTCGTCGACGAGCTGCAGGTGCCCTACAAATAACATACAATTCATCATCGTACAAAAACTAAATTTAAAGAAATCTTACCATAAACAACAATATAAACAAAAGCAACAACAACAAACAGCCATTAGAAAAAACAGAAGGGATAAACCTGTAATTAATAACCAATTGACAGTTGATCCTGACTTCGGTGTCGTTGTTGCGGTCGTACTAAACATTCATTAAAATAAAAAATATTGAATAAGAGTCTTCGATTACACGTACACAGTTGTTGTTGTAACCGAAGTCGTCGTTGTAGTTGTAGTGGTTGTAGTAGTAGTTGTTGTCGATGTAGTCGTCGTCGTTGTACTTGTAGTTGTCGTAGAAGTGGTAGTTGTAGTGGTGGTCGACGTTGTTGTTGTGCTTGTTGATGTTGTAGTACTCGTCGTAGTAGTAGACGTGGTTGTCGTGCTTGTTGACGTTGTCGTACTTGTAGTGGTTGTTGTCGTAGAAGTTGTGGTTGTCGACGTGGTTGTAGTTGACGTAGTAGTCGTTGTACTTGTCGTTTCCGATGTTGATGTCGTTGTAGTTGATGTAGTTGTTGACGTTACACAAAGATCTGATGAATTCTTTACTGTGAATAGCTCACAATGTTCTTCTGATTGGTCCATTTCACTAGTTATTCAATTACTTGCATATATTACAAGAAATATTGAAATAGATTACCTTGTATATGCAATGGCACATATTTCTTCATATCCAACTTGATCTATTTGTGGCGTCCACGTAAATGTCACATAGAATAATGTTGAATTCGTGGGTACAATTGTTAAACTACCAGCAGTAAGACCACTGACCGCGGATGCAGCAATACTAGTTATATTTGAAATACTACGACTACAATTAAGCATAGCATATATTTGAAAAGTAACTGTTACTCCCACTTGAACTTCAAGACAACGAGTAAGTGGAAGAATTACAGGTACTGATTTACATTGTGGTTGTGGTAAAACATAAATGAGTAATTGAACAGGAACCGAACTTAATGGTGTCATGCTTGAACCATCGATGAAATCTTCTACCTATAATACATGATAAGAACAAATGACTATTATTTGTAATTGATTTAATTACCTGTATAGCGACTCCATACCAGATTCCAACTTTTGGAGCTGTAATTGTAACAGTACAATCCGATAAATCTGTGTTATTTGGCAAGCTTCCAGGGTAGCATATACCTCCACATTCATCGATAGCTTGTCGTGTAGCATAGGATAGAGTCGATTTCATTGTTGCTGAAGTTTCGAGAGTAGTTGTTTCAGCTGTGGTCGTTGTAGTGGTTGTTGTACGAGTCGTTGTTGTTGTTGTGCGAGTAGTTGTTGTTGTACGAGTCGTTGTTGTTGTTGTACGAGTAGTTGTTGTTGTTGTACGAGTAGTGGTTGTTGTGCTTGTTGTGCTAGTTGTTTTGTATGTTGCGCAAGCTTCACCGCTGCTGCATTTATCACCCACACAACCTGCATTTTGATACCCGGTACTACTACAGCAACAACCTATTCCACATGTGTTGCCACAATTGGTACAACTTTGTCGTTTCTGACGATCATGCATTGGCTGACCTGTTCTCCAATTTGCCTCTAGTCTTTGATTGAATTCAAGAATAGAGTGATGTGTTGTGTAATCACCATGATTAGCGTCTCTTCGTCGTCGATATCCACTCGTATATGTTGACCATCGACAACGAACATCATCACCATCATTAGCATCCGAGACTGGTATTTTGATTGTCATTGTTGTATTAACGAATACATATTGAGGAGAAACTACTTTCGCTACTGGTGGAGTATTAATGAAACCATCGGGTCGTTTACGTAAATCAATGAATGTCACTATGGACCATTCTAAACCAGATATACGTGGATCGTTTAGCGCAATCCATGCATTTCCAACATTGGCTAAATAAAAGTGTGCATCTTTGGCCAATGTAATTGTATTTGTTCGTTCACTACTCATCATTTTCAAAGCTGAATTAACCGAAATACAGTCGGTTGCAATTGTAATTGGTGTAGAATTATAACCTCCGTTGGTATCACAGTCAACGACACAAATTAATCTACTATTACCAAATCCACTAGCTCCTGGTACCGGCGAAAGACATTTAACAACTGGATATGTCCAAGAATAGGATTGAGTAATAGTAATGTTGATTAAACTGTCATTGGTATAAGGATCAATAGCTGCCCAATTAATGGTTCCACCAT
>Ga0209930_1003610_pt1 | contig 15080 bp, 14 predicted proteins | sample ThiBiot_500_biof_2_FD_183948 | JGI IMG/M metagenome (GOLD analysis project Ga0209930, IMG submission 183948) | Wastewater bioreactor microbial communities from Cape Town, South Africa - Thiocy_cont_500_biof (SPAdes) | ecosystem: Engineered > Bioreactor > Thiocyanate-remediating >... | reverse complement strand
CACAAAATCTTTATAGAATGGAGGAATAAAAGATCATGTTGAGTTTATTGTCAGAATAAATATTTGATAGAAAAAAGTCATTTGTTTTTTTTTCAATGTTTTTTATCAGGAGATTTAGTAGGTTTGCCAGCAATTGTTCCATCACGATTAAGATCCATATTTACCAATTTTTCAAGTTTATTTATGAAACTACCACCCTTTGGAGGTGGAGCACTTGAAGATTGTCCAGTTTCACTGTACTGATCAGGATTTGAAGGATAAGAATGGCTATATGAAGAGTCATAATTTATAGGAGGAGGAGGAGGAACAGGTGGGCCACCATAATGGTTGTAGTTTGGAGGTGGAGGACCAGGAGGGCCACTATATGGACTATAGTTCGAAGGTGGAGGGAAGTTTTGGTATTGATTAGGCGGTGGAGGACCACTATATGGACTGTAGTTCGAAGGTGGAGGAAAGTTTTGGTATTGATTAGGCGGTGGAGGACCACTATATGGACTGTAGTTCGAAGGTGGAGGGAAGTTCTGGTATTGGTTAGGCGGTAGAGGACCAGGAGGACCACTATATGGACCGTAATTCGAAGCTTGAGGGAAAGGAGGACTGCCATATGGATTATAGTTCGGACGAGGTCCTGAATGCATGAACTGATTATTCAAGCCTCCATCATAGTTTGGTTGTGAATAAGGTCCAGCATTATATCTTGGATCTTGAGGATCTATTTGAGAATAAAAATAGAAATTATTATTTAAAATCTATGCAATACAAACGTACTCATTTCTTTAGATGATGAAATAAATAAAAACGAATTGTCAATATGATGAGTAGAAAAAAATCACCATGTTTTTCTTTCGTGTTTATGTTGAAGTTCACGATGCAATATGTTTGCTTAGCTTTCAATACGTTCGTTTTTTCTTTTTCTTCCATGAATGAGTCACTCTTGAAAGTAGTAGTGGCACCCACAATTGCATCAATGAAAAACTTTATTTAAATATGTATACTATTTATGACATCTATTAAATTTTCTTTATCAAACAAGTAATGTTCGTTTACGGACTCACTCATCTCAATAGAATAGGAAAAAATTGTAAGAACATTTTTTTATTTTCTAGTTAGAAATAATAATCTCAAATAAGCACATAAAAACGATACGATTGACATCAATGTCAATGCAAAAAAATCTTGCCATAAATTTTCATTAATTGATCGTTGTTCAAGAATAGATTTTCCTAATATTGGACAAATATTTGTTTGATTATTCAAACAGAATTCGAGATTTTGAAATTCATTGATATATAAAACATTAGATGCATAACGAAATGCACTCACCCATTTAATCCATCGAAGAAAACTGAATACACTTGATAAATCAACAAGAAAACCACTAAAAACCATCATGATTACAAAAATAAGAACTAAAACAATTAAAGCAACAGCTAAAAGAAAGAACGAAATTTTCCTTTTTGAAATGAAAAAAAAATTTGTTTTATACCAAATACAGGTAGACTTGCAGCAATAAAAAAACACATTGCTGAACCAAAAACATTGGCCATAAAAATTGTCAAAAGAAAAATGAAGAATTTCGAAAATATTGGTTGAAAACCAGTCATCGTATAACAAATTATACTAAAGATGACAGAAGGAATTATTCGTAATGGTAATAAATCACACGCTAATTTTGCCAAGAATAATGTTGTCATAGTATAATATCCGCTGATATTCTCCTAAAAATCAAAATCATTATACATTCTACATATAAAATCTTGAATTTTCTTACATGAATAAATAAATTTCTTTCTTTGATAAATGGTTCAAGAGCAGTAGTTGTACTGAATATTTGATTGACAATAATAAAAAATATTGCACCAAGACGATTATCGATTCCTAAATCAGTTGTTCGAGGAATTTGATAATACAAAAGTCCAGTTAAAATGCCAAGTATAACTGCCACCACAGTTTGCCAAGCTAAAAGTGCTGAATTACGTAGTGAATTACGTAGTGTTCTTTGTGAAACATATAAAAAATCGACTAGAAATGATCGACTTGCGTTTTCTATGAAAACTGTTTCATTTGATAGATAATTATTATTCTCAAAGAAATTATATTCAAATGTTGGAATGTTTAATTTTTGATTGAGAATATCAAGTGCAAAATCAGCTGGATTATCTTGTGTTTGATAATTATAACCTAATCCAATAAAATATGATGTCATACTAATAGATTGCCCAAGATAAACCGTATGACCATTTAACATTAATAAAACAGTATCAAATAATTGAAAAATTGAATGACGTGGTTGATGAATTGAAAAAACAATTGTACCTAAAACAAAGAAAAAACAAGATTTTATTGATTAGAAAAACTTGATAATAACATACAGCCATTTTGGGCAAGCTCACGTAAACATTGCATTACATTATATGCAGTCGATGCATCAAGACCTATCAAAGTTCTTTTTAGTGCAGTTTTTAAAAGAAATATGTTTACCAGTTGTTGGTTCATCAAGAAATAAAATCTTTGGCGATAAAACCATTTCCATTGCGATGCACGTTCGCTTTCTTTCTCCACCGGACACACCACGTTCAAATTCCGTACCCATTCGTGTATCAGCACATTTCATTAAACTCAATTTTTCAAGTACGAAAGCAACTTTTTCTAAACGTTTTTCGTATGAAATTGTTACTGGTAAACGAAGATTTGCAGAAAACATTATATTTTCTCGAACAGTTAATGTTCCACTATATATATCATCTTGAATAACATAGCCAATCATGTGACGATAGACTGATGAACAAGGTCGAGGAGAATGATTAATGAAGATTTCACCTTGGTAAGAATGCCGATTTTTACGATCAGCAAGAATGTCGAGTAATGTTGATTTACCACAACCAGTTGGACCTAAAATAGCATTCATTCCTTGATGAAAAACTCCTGATACATTTGAAAGAATAGTTCTCTTTTCTTTTGATTTGAAGAGTGATGAATTAAGATGAACATTTAATTGATAATTAATATTTCGAAAAGAAAGCGTTGTTTCTTCGTTTTCTTCGTTTATTGTCGAAATCAGTCTTTCGAAATGTACACCACTATGTATATTATAAAATACGTTCGATTTATACATAAGTTATATTTTGTCTAAAATATATATGTAAAACTTTTTCTTTTCATCAAAATGTTTTTATTGATGTAATTGAATCAATCATTTTTCAAATGGATTCCCATTGCTTTGTAACTGTTAGCAAGAAACGGAAACAGAAAAATGTGTTGTTTTATTTCCTGGCTTCAGATCACGTTTTTCTGGAAATATAGGAATCCTTATAGGATTATATTTTACTAAAATATAGGATTTTCAATAGAAAATGACAAAAATCATAGGACTTTTTAAACTATGATTTCTATTGAAAATTTTAGTTTTCACAGGTTAACATGGAACTCTCGGCTACCTAGTGATTTGTATTCTTAAGGATGTGGTACATGCTTTTATTTAAAAAAACAATTTCCTATGTGTAATGGCGGTCAAAATGATTCTTCCATCCCTACTGCGTTATTTTATCTTCTGGATTGTTAAGATAAATATTAAAAAGATCACATTTTTATCATCGTATAGTCCATGAAATCGGATATATGTATAGAAATTTTTAGAGTTTGCTTTGTTATTTATTCAGATTGAAAGAAAGCTGTTATATTTTTATTTTACAGTTGTGATAAGTGAAAGATTTCTGTGCTTTGTTCTTATTTAAAGGACAATATACCATATTTAAGTTGAAATAAGGTAATATAATAGACAACAAGTTTCTGCTTCGCTACAAAATATACTACACAGACAATATTCAATAGTTTAAGTAGAAGTTGTCTTTTTAAAAGTTGATCCAATCCCTTATGAATATCATTTGATATTATAAAGTATACGATGATGGAAATGTGATCTTATTGATAGTTTTATTTAATTACACAGACGGTAAAGTGATATGGTAGGAAAGGGTGAACGATTTCGATAATCATTGTATTTCAGAACTGCAAACAATATTTCCTAAATTACTATTGAAAAATAAGTATGTTTTTGAGCCCTGTTGTCGTTAAAGAGTTCAGTAATATACGATTCTGCGCATATCCCTAGAAACTATCGTAGAGCTCCAGGTTTTCAGGAACAGAAGCCCATATGGAATTTCGAGTTCTTGAGAAGAAAATCCAGAACTGACACTCTATATATGCCTGATTAGACGGATTTCATTTAATTTCTTTTTGTATCTTTTACGTTATTAATGTTTTGTTTGGCCCATCAATATAAATCCCGCCCCTTTCGCCCACTTTTTTTCTGACACAAGCGATGTTTGCTTACTGGTCAAAAAACTATTGTTGCGCCACTGATGGTGATAGAAAGGTCCCATCGATCATTAGGGACAATTAGACAAATTTCAGAGATGATTTGAAGGTCAAATGAAAACTAAAAATTCTACTAAAATATAGTCTTAGCAGTTTTCATTCACTAGAGACCTTTTCATCCTCACTCGATTAATTCCCTGAGTTAAAGTCCTCTTCCTCATCATCTGATATCATTTTCCTAATTTATATTTTGCGTGAGCAAATTGAGTATTTGATTAAATGTGCTGATATGCGAGTTCTCTAATAATTGAAAGCTGTTTATCAGGGAATCGATCAATCTTTTTGGCATCTCCTATTTTATCGACAAAATATAGGTAAATAGGAAAAATGAGCGATATATAGGACAAATTATAGGACTTGTCAAAAATATAGGATTTATAGGAAATATAGGTCGAATCCGACCCCAGATTTATTTCTTTGTTTTCCTTTTTCAATCGTTGATTTATATGTTTTATATGAATCATTTTCTTTTCTTTTGACTATGTATCTCACTGCATTTTTCATTTCGTATTTATAGTTATGGGAGAGAATGTTTTTCTCTGAATTCGTGAGAGCATTTATCGAAACTTTTAAAAAGGGGAATATTCATTTGTCATGTTCCGAGTTTTTTCTACGCTGTCTACCTAACGTAAAAGAGAACAAAAAAAATCTTTTTCTATGATGAAATTATCCGCTGGCTTTTCTCTGTTGTGGATTAAAAAAATTAATTTGTGGTAATACAAATTAACTTACATAGAAAAGCCAGACTGAAATAGAAAAAAATATCATTTTAATGAATTTAACAAAAAGATCTTCACTAAAAGAGAGAAAAAATTAATTTAGTTCTATCTGTTAATTTAATTTTTAAATAATATGTCAGATGATAATATTTTATTTTACAGTGATGTTAAATTTGGAGTTTTCAACATATGTATATATTAACATTACACTTCCAGAGAATTTAGATTCAGTGTCTAAGAGAAATCTACCGATTTATAATGGTACTCATGTCTGCAATTATTTATACGAACAAATAGAATGGTCGATAATCTGAAGTATACCATAAATTTCAGTTCCAACTGACTATTGAATTAAGCATCGAAAAAGTTATAATAATTCTTGTTCATACTCTAAACCGAATATTAAATAGTATATGTTGGAACTAGTACAATAGATAACGATTATTTTTTGATATCCTTTTGTGTTTCGGCAGTTGTATTTTCATTGACAATTACTTGATATTTTGTATTTGTTGGTCGAAATAGAACTTCAATAGAATTCATTGTGCGATTTTATTTCTTTCGATTGTTTATTTCATTCAAATAAATCGAAAAAAACCAATAAAAAAAGAAGACATAAAAGACAATTACTTTGTTTCTTTCGAGCTCTGCGCAATTCCCTTTATTTGCATTTCTTATTTAAAAATGTAAATTTTTTGCAGTGAATATTAATATTTAAATACCACTACAATCGTTTGAGTTACTGCACTACAAACTGCACCACCTATACCACCCCAATTTACATTATTGATAATACAAGGTCGTACAATATTAGCAGGATTAGGACATGCGCATGGAGTTCCACTTGCACTAAGTGCGTGTCCACCTCCACATCCACCAACAACCCATGAACGACCGTTCGATGTTACGGGACCATACGTTGTTGAGGTTCTTAAAGCTGCTGCAATATTTCCTATAATTGTTGGATCAGTGAGTGTAACACCAGTTGGATCATTTGAACTTAGAAGTGTCATTGAAGTATAAGGTCGAACTGTTAACTGTGAGACAAAATTTGTCCATTCCGTACATTGACTTGTTGCAATAACACCTGTGATAAATGGTTGACAATATTTTACGATATTCGCTATAAAAAGAATGATTGAATATAAAAAAATTCTAATTCTAAACTTACATGGAGAAATTGTAATATTCACTGAATAATCATGTGTCTCGCCATAAGCAACGTTAGAATTAGCACAAGAACTTAGTGCAGAGTTTGAGTTTGATGCTACAGCTCTCATATAATGAACTCCTAAAGTTCCTCCGGCACCAATCGATGGTATCGTAATGGTTACTGGTGTATTAGCAGTTCCATTATAAAGTATATTGGCTAAGTTTTCCGTCGGTTCAAATATAGAATTATCATTAAAATCGATCCAGACACTAATATATTCGTTAGTTGAACGTTGAGTTGTTGCTATGATATAATATGTCGAACCCACATAGAGAGTCGCAGACATTGAAGTCAATTTTCTGTAGCTATTCGATGAGCAACCAGTTGCTAGATCGTAGATCTTTGTACCTTCTTCACCAATTAATATAAAACTATCGATAGTATCGAAAGCACTGCAATTAACTAATGTTGATGCACAAAAAGCATTGGCAACAGTGGCTGTAGTAGATGCAAAACTAATTATTGAAGGCGATGCCATCATGATCATACATCGATAATCTGTTGAGTTATTTTGAGCCGAAACGGATAATGTTGATGATGAACTCGGAGTACTCATGTTCGACCAACTATTTTGACCTTGTAATGATGATTGCCATTGATATGTAACACCAGTTGTATTAAATAGAATATTTGTTAATGATAATGTCAAATTCGCACAACCACACGATGCAGACAAACTACTAACTGCAGTTGGACTCATAGATGTTGCAGCTGTAGTAGTTCTTGTCTTAGTTAGGTCAATTATACCGAGAATTAAAGAAGACAATCCTGATAATATTAATAAACTAATAAGAATCCACATTGGAATACAGAATGACGAACGATCACATTTCAATAATTGTTTCGATCGCCGAAACTGTGTCAGATTAGTTGTATCAAATAAAACTACAGGAGAAATGCTTTTGGTTATGTTTTTCTAAACAAATAAATGATTAGAAAAAACGTCATCTTGTGCGTTTAAACAATTCATTTACTACCAATGTTGTTTTATTGTGCTTTTTAAAATGGGAATGACCTTGTCTACGTACACTTTTTCTTATCGATATCCGAATCGTTTTTGACATGAATGAAATACGAACTTCGCATTTACAAACAAAAAGAGACCATAGTAAAGCTATAGAAAATTTTATTCTTTATTCTCTTGCTTTTGGCAAATACGTTTGAAAATAAGAACAGAAAAAATTATAATGTGAACTACATAATTAACAATGAGAAGAACAAATGCTGATCTATATAATTCAGTTTGGCAGTAGGTTGTCGTATCCGTAGAATCTGATCCTTGGACACCATTTGCCTTTGCACCAAATACCCAAACAGAACCGGCAATTAACCAACCAAAACTAAACAACATCAATGTAAGTGTAACAGCGAGAATACTGATGAGAATAACTCGTGGTACTGTTTGATTTGGATGCTGAAAACGAGGATAAATGCAACGAATATTAATGACACCGAGAAACGTAATTAGCATGATTGAGAGATGAACTGCTGCATGTACAATCATGTAAATGTTAATCATTGGTTGTATCGGACATTCATCTATATATTTGATAGCAAATCTCAGATGAACAATCGCAATTATAAGTGTTAATGGAACAGTAATGAAATGAAATTTTAATGAATAAAAACGAATGATCTGTTTGAATCGAGTGTTGTTGTCTGTCGGTGTTTCCATAGAGTTCTAAATAAATGAAAATGATGTTTAGAATCTCAATGTAAGTTTTCTTTCCTTTTTTCTTCTTTCCTTCCTCAAATAAGAATGGTTTTTAATACGAGCCCAATACATCCTCGTTGACACTCCGGCAAATCAGAATTAATTTAAAGTAACCGAAAGAAAAGAAAGGTAACAAAAAAGTTTGATGAGGTCGAAAAAAGTACGAGTGACGTCATCAGATGTACTTTTTTTCTTCTCTGTCGTGCTATGTTGTTCAATTAAAAATTAAATTACAATTGACCTGATTTTCTTGTTTCCAGAGCAACAATCTACTTTTAACAGTTTGATGAAATCGACGTGAAAATAATAAGTTGGCTAAATCAACTCCATAGCCTTTTTAGATGCTTGTTTACTTCTTCTCTTGTCAAAAATTCGTTCTTTTGATTACGGAAACTGTTCGTTCGATTAATACACTTAATTATTTCTGTTCTTAAACAACGAATAAATCGACTGTGCTCATTCGAATTTGTTTTTCTTTCTTTTTTAATACAATTCAACATTATTACAATCAGGCAAAATCAAGCTTATAATAACGATTGACTAATGACATAAAAGCATAAATATAAATCAAATCTATATGAAGCGTAATATATATGCGGATTGTATAGAACGAAAGAGAAAAAAAGAGTAGAGAAAAGCTTTGCTTAAAAAAAAACAACCAATGATGAGGTAAATATTTTATAAAGAAAATACCCCAAGTTTGGGACACATTTAAATTACGATTTATATATTTTTCTTGTCAGTTGTGAGTAAATAATTTTCTTATATATTATCGAATTCATTTTTTTATTTATAATTAGAAAAATGAATCAATCTGAAGAAAGCCGTTTAGAAATAAAGGATAAAATCACAAGCAATACAACTGAAGAACAAGGTATCATTATTTTGGGTAATTCAGGTGTTGGGAAAAGTTTTCTAGCTAATGTTCTTATCGGAAGTAATGCATTTATTCATAAATTCAGTGCTAATTCTGTAACACATAAAACTGAATGTGTTCAAGCAAAAATAGATAATTCATTATATACAGTTTTCAATATTCCTGGTTTAATTGAAGCTGAACAAGAACGTATTAATTTAAATAAAATTGAAATTGATAAAGCATTTGAAGAACGACCAAATTCAATAGTTATGTTTGTATTTGGCCATCAAAATGGTCGTATTCAAGATGAAGATATAGTAGCTTTTAATTCAATCAATGCTGCTTATTCATTTCAACCTGAATCACTTGCAATTATTATTAATGGATTAGTACCTAATCGAATGGTAACATATGATGGCACAACACTTGTTTTACTTCAACATTTATTAAAAGATTTAAATATTTTGGATGCAAATATTTGCTTTTTAGATCAAGTTAATGTTGAAGATGCTACTCAAATAGAATATTTAAAAGAAGAACTTCTAAAAGTAATTTTTTCTTCTTCTTTTTTTTTTTTTGTATCGTATTTATCAAATTCATATTTAGGTTGTGAAAAAATGTCAACCCAAACCACATAAAAAAATTCAAGAAATTGAAATACGTTTAGATCAAATAAAACGTTCACAAAAACAAGTTCGAGATGATCAAATAAATTTTGAAATTGAAAGAAAAAAATTTCATGAACAAATAGTTGAAAAACAAAATAATATTCGCGAAAATGTTTATCAAGAACAAAATGAAAAAGAATTTTATCAACAACTACAACAAAATCTAGCTGAACAATCTTCTCAAATGGAAAGAGATAGACAATCATTTCAATTACAAATGCATAAAATGCAAATAGAATTAGATCAAGCAAGAAAAGCTTATGAAGAACTTCGTAGAAATCCAGCAACTCCTTCACAAGAAGTTCATCGTGCACGATCAATCTTTGTTGAATTACGACAAGCTTTAACTGAGTTTATTTACAAAGGATTTCGTCGAATAATAAATTTATAAGTTTTATTTTTTATTTTCAAAATAAATCAAGAATTTTAATTTTTTTTAATGTTATTCAATTTTTTTTCTATTTTTTTAAGTTCATTAGTCGCTTGGTTGGTTTCTCGTCTTTGACCTCTCATTTCTTCATTGTGACGACGTTTTTCTCGATAGATTTCTTTATTTCCATTGTTAATAGTTTTTCGTAATGATCGAATTTGTGATTGGCATTCAGCAATACGTTCATTGAAAATTTGTTCACTATCTTTTACTTCTTCTTTTAACCTGTGACGTTCTTCATCGAATAATTCTGTTTGTTGTACGAATATTTCTTCGCAGATTTGCAATTCATTTCTTAATGTATTAATTGTTTGTTTCTTTTGATGTATTGTTGGTGTCAATTCCATGAGAATCTATGCCAAAAAAAGTTAAATATTTTTTTCTTATTAAAGAATTTAATTACCATTAAAAGTTGATCGTAAAGACGTTCCTCGTCTTCTATCGAGCTCGGATCAATGGCATCTATGAAATATATATTGTTCTTGTTGATGTTGATATTTTTGAGTAATTTTTCTATTAAAGGCACTGTTGTACTTTGATAATCATTTGATCGATTTTGAGGTAAATTATTAACAATAATTGCAAGTGATTCTGATTGAAATGAGTAAGCATCATTAAGTGCTTTGAATGCAACAACATCTTCATCTCGAATACGACCATTTTCATGACCAAAAACAAATATAACTATAGACTTAGGCCGTTCATAAAATGCTTTATCAATTTCAATTATATTTGAATTAATATGTTCATTTTCAGCTTCAATTAAACCAGGAATATTGAAAATTGTTAAAGATGAATTACCCATTTCTTTTTCAACACATTCAGATTCTGTAGTAACTGCTTTTGATGAAATACCATGGATGAAACCGTCATATCCAGCAAGAATATTTGCTAAAAAACTTTTTCCAACACCCGAATTACCCAACAGAATTAGACCAGTATGATTATCCGTATCTTTTCTACGTCGATCTCGTTCTTCTTGAAACGTAGCCATTTATTAATTTGAATAATTCGATAGCGATTTCTTCTATTAAAATTAGTAAGTGATGAAAAGAAAAAACCCACTATTCTTCGATTTGATATATTTACCTTTCGTTAATGCGGAGGCATTCACCAATGATTATTAAGTTCGATGATGCGTTGCACATTATATTTTGTTTTTTCCCATTTGGGTTTTTCGTCTTTCTCTATATAAAGACGGACGTACGAAGTAAGGTTTCATTCTGTATCATTTACTTCGAAAATATCAATAATTATAATGTCAAAAACATTGAACAAACATCGTCCTTCAGGAAAACCTGCGGGTATAAATGCACGACAAGATCAATATGGTCTGATCATCTTAGGTAATGCAGGTGTTGGAAAAAGTTTTCTAGCAAATATTCTTGTTGGACATGAAGCTTTTGTACATGGTTTTTCATCAAAAGCTGTAACTTCAACTACTGAATATGTTGAAATACAACTTGGTGGTTTTTATTTGGCTATTTTCAATATTCCTGGTTTAATCGAAGCTGAACAAGAACATATTGATTTAAATAAAATTGAAATTGATAAAGCATTTCAAGAACGACCAAATTCAATAGTTATGTTTGTATTTGGTCATCAAAATGGACGTATTCGAGATGAAGATGTTGTTGCATTCAACGCAATCAATGCTGCTTATCCTTTTCGACCTGAATCATTAGTAATGGTTGTAAATGGTTTACCGCTAAGTCGACCAAATGATTATGAAGGAACTACTTTGGTTCTTTTGCAAAAGCTTTTAGTTAATACTCATGTTAACAGTAGTAATGTATGTTTTTTGAATCAGATTAATGCAAATGCACCGCAAGAGCGACAAGTTCTCAAAGAAAATCTTTTAAAAGTAAATTTGAATAGATGTAAAAATATGAATAATTATTTTCCTATCTTCTATTATAGGTTCTTGTGGAATTTACACCTACAGAACATCAAAAGATCCAAGAAATTAATACATTAATTGATGAATTGAAAAATTGGAAAAAAGCAATTAAACAACAACAAACGGATTTTGAAAAAGAACGGGAAAATTTCAGACAACAAATTCAAGAAAATCAACGTGTTCTTAATGAAACAATTGCTCAACACAAATCAGAATCTCAATCTTTACGTCGAGCTCTTGAAAAACAACAAAAAATGTTCAGCCAACAACAAAAAGAATTTAGTGAAGAACGTAAAAAACAAAATGAAAAATTGAATAAAATTTTAGAAGATTTGCAAGATGCAAAAGAGAAATATGAAGAAATTCAGTCAAGTCGTGCCGATGATCTAGCAGCTATTGCAGCAGCTGAAAAAAGATACAACGAATTACAAGAAGAATTCGAAAGACAAAAATCAGAGAGTTGTTCTATTCTCTAAGCTTTTTATTAATCAATTCTTTTTTATATTTTATTCATGAAAATTAATGTTAGTTACTAATAAAATGGCGACGATGGGTGTTGAGGGTTGAAAACTTTCTATCGACATTTGCAAAACTAAATGTTCACCTGTGTGTGGATTAATCTTTCGAAAAACAGAAACAAAAAGTCAAGGGGGAAAAAGCGACACTTCATCTACTTCCGTACTCCCAGAAGTACAGTGGAAGTATTTGGGAGTATCATGGGAGTATCATGGGAGTATCATGGGAGTACGATGGGAGTATCATGGGAGTATCATGGGAGTACGATGGGAGTACCGTGGAAGTACGATGGGAGTACAGTGGGAGTGTGAGCACTCGTACTTCCGCTTTTCCCCCTTGGTTTTTGTTCATCATTACTATGATCATCGACAAGTTGCCGATGAATAGGATCGTGAATTGTTGAAATCGACATCAAGACAATCAGACAAAAAATAACATAGATTGCTAATTTTTTACTTTTTTCTTTATTAAATTTTGTTCCTTTAACAATATTCCATGCTCGTTCCAAAGCAACACAAGCATTCAACCATTTATCCATATTTAAACAGATCTGTAATAGATAATCCAATGAATAACATTGAATATTTCGAGATGTTCGATTCGTATCGATTGTCATTTGTGTCGAAAGTAAAAGAGAAAATTTTAATATTAACATTATTGAAGTTAATAATGTTGTTATCGTTGATCCAAATAAATAGTATCCACAACCGACTCGACGTGTTTCTTTACTTCGAAAAGCAAAAGACGATAGAATACCATTGATAAAACCGAAAATAACAATAAGAATAATTAACATTAAGGTTATTTTTATAGTTGAAAATTGATTTGACAACGATATATTCGGTTGAATATGTGAACCAATAATACCATCTAATGACAGATCAAATAAACTCGAACTAAACTGACATAATATACCGTAAAAACATCGTTGACATAGACAAAAATAATCTTGGTGATCATAAAAACATGAAATCGACGATTTTTGACATAGTAGATGATAGTATTTCATTCGACGAATCAATGGATAATTAGCAATGGTTTCATTGATATATTCACAACGATCGGCTGATGTCAATGACGTTCGAATTCTATTCGATTGATTGTAATTTTTGTTGACATAAACTAAATAAAATGTTTTATTAGCCGATTCAATGAAAACAATATGAAATCGACGTGACCATCGAATGAAATAATTATTTGAGTTTCTTCGATTTCACATCGATCACTGCTAAATCCTTTCGAGCAAATACACAAGAATTTCTTCTCTGAAATCATATTATCATCGGTCAGAATACATTGACCATTGTTTAAACATGCCGATTGACAGATTGTATTTTGGAGAAAACAACGAGGACCCCGTTTATTCTGAGGACAAATACAAATCGATTGATTACTTGCATCAATGCCAACACATAACGAATCCGATGAACACGTACATTTATATGGAATTGAACAATCACTTCTGGTCCATCCGGATTCACAATGACAAAATGTGAGATTTTTCGAGTTTTCAGCATATATCATACATTGACCATAAATACATGACTGATTTCGCGCACATTTTATAACAATAGATTGATTGTCACGTGGAATAGTTAAAACATACGAAATACGATAAACAGGTAGAAAATAACAACAGCAAAAATGATTAGTCGAACTTACATCTGTAGATATCAAATATCTAAATATTTACTCGAGATTATTTTGTCAATTGACAAAACAGATTAGGCATTCTAATCTTATCTAAAAATCAATATCTATATTAATATTAAAATAATCTTACACGCACCAGGTAGAGTATTTAAAGAAATATAAGACGCATTTGTATATTCATTGTATTGTGTGATGAAACAAATGTTAATGCTACGAAAAGTTCTCTATCTTTTCTTTTTGAAATTAGTGATATCATTACCACAGATTAATTTTCATCGGACTGCTGAATGGATGGATTGTATTTATCTGAGTTATTTCGATGAAACTTCATCGTCTCGTCATCTGATTCCATATTGTTCAAGTGCGGAATGGCTAACAGTAAATATTTCTCTAGATTCAAGTGTTGCGTCCATATTTAATTTTTCGACATTGAGAGAAAATAATGTAACTGGTGAAGATTTATATCAATGGTCGGCACCCATCGATACAATTGAATCGTATCAATTTTATTTAAGTAGATTTAATGAAGGTTTAGCAGAAAACTTATTCTACAATTGTACATCACCTAATTTCGGTCCATACTGTCAGTATTCAGTTGATATTGGTTTTGATTTATCATCTTATTCATCATTGACTCAACTGATTAAAAGTTATTATGAAGAACAAATGATAATTCAACCTGAAATCTCGACTTGTTATATTCATTTACAATGTAATCGTCAGTTGAAATCAGTATGTCTCGATTGGAGTGAAATATGTGATGGAAAATTTGATTGTGATGATGGAATCGATGAAAATAATTGCTTACAGTTAACATTAAATCAATGTAAAGATAATGAATATCGATGTAACAATGGTCAATGCATACCAAATATATTTCTTAATACCGGTCACAATGATTCTCAATGTCTTGATCAATCTGATGAATATAATACAACGATTCAATATTCATTTAATCTACCACTATTATCAAATGAAGATACGATCTGTTCATGGCGTCAAAATCATACGAATGAATATGATAGATTAAC
>Ga0209930_1003605_pt1 | contig 15098 bp, 14 predicted proteins | sample ThiBiot_500_biof_2_FD_183948 | JGI IMG/M metagenome (GOLD analysis project Ga0209930, IMG submission 183948) | Wastewater bioreactor microbial communities from Cape Town, South Africa - Thiocy_cont_500_biof (SPAdes) | ecosystem: Engineered > Bioreactor > Thiocyanate-remediating >... | reverse complement strand
GGCGGCATGGTAGACCTCCTCATCCATTTGGGATTGAGTCAAGCGGTTTACCCGGCGGCCTACCAGATGATGGAGGGTGGCCTCGACGATGATAACGGCTCCGTCCACGATGAGGCCGAAATCGATGGCTCCCAAACTCATCAGGTTGCCCGAGACGCCGAACAGGCTCATCATGCCGATGGCAAAAAGCATGGCCAGGGGGATCACCGAAGCCACGATCAGCCCCGCCCGCAGGTTGCCCAGGAACAGGATCAGCACGAAAATCACAATCAGCGCCCCCTCGATGAGGTTGCGGGTCACGGTGTGGATGGCCCGGCCGACCAACTCCGAGCGATCCAGAAACACGCGGATATCGACACCTTCGGGCAGCGTCCGCCGGATCTGGTCAATTTTGGTTTTTACCCGGCCAATGACCTCATTGGCGTTTTGGCCTTTTAGCATCAGAACGACGGCCCCCACAGCTTCTCCTTCCCCGTTGCGGGTCAGCGCCCCGTAGCGCACGGCGGAGCCGAAGCGGACCTGGGCCACATCCCGAACCAATATAGGTACGCCCCCGGTCGTGCGTCGAACGACGATGCGGCCTATATCGGTCAGGCTCCCTACCAAACCTTCTGAACGGATAAAATAGGCGTTAGGCTTTTTATCAATGTAGGCCCCACCCGTATTCTGGTTATTTTTTTCCAGTGCCGTAAACAAATCACCGATGCTAAGCCCATAGGAACGGAGCCGGTCTGGGTCGACGGCAATTTCATACTGTTTCAACAGTCCCCCAAAGCTGCTCACGTCGGCCACGCCGGGCGTACCCAGGAGCTGCCTTCGAACGACCCAGTCCTGAATCGAGCGCAGTTCCATGGGTGAATAGCGTTTTTCAAAACCCGGTTTTGCGTGAATGACATATTGATAAACTTCACCTAGTCCCGTGCTGATCGGGCCTAAGGTGGGTTCGCCGGTACCGGGGGGAATCTGAGCCCGGGCTTCGGATAATCGCTCATCCACCTGCTGACGGGCCCAGTACAGGTCGGTGGCGTCTTTGAAGACCAGAGTAACGACCGACAAGCCAAAGCGCGAGATCGAGCGGATTTGGGTAATGTCGGGGATGGTAGCCATCGTCTGTTCGACGGGAAAGGTAATCAGCCGCTCCACCTCCTGAGCGGCCAGCGCCGGGGAACGGGTAATCACCTGCACCTGGTTGCTGGTGATGTCGGGCAGCGCGTCAATCGGTAAATGACGGAGCGCGTAGCTACCCCACCCAATCAGTACCAGCGTCAGCAGGCCAATGATGAGCTTGTTCCGAATAGAAAATCGGATGATGGAATCCAGCATGGGAAATATAAAGATAAATGACTAATGCCTTCATTTAGGTTAAATGAAGGTGACCGGACCGATTGGTCAAGCCAATCGGAGAAGCGTATCGGGACTTAAGCTAGCTGGGGAGGCTGCCAGATATGAAAGGGGAAAGTAGTTGGCTGAACAGGCAAGTACGCGAAGCGTGCTGAACAAAGGGTCAAATAAGCCACGGCTGGTTCGAGCGTCAATACCGGTATCGGAGGAACCGTTACCGAGGCTGGACAGGCGGAACACGAACAAAACGGCGTACAGAGGTCGCCATCGGGAAAAGAACCTGCGGGCTGATGATGAGGGGAACTGGTGATTGTGGGCTGATGCGAGGACTGGTCATGCAGGATAGCCTCAGTGCAGGGGAGTACCGATAGCACAAGTAAGTGCAGGCTTAATAACAGGCAGACCACTGATTTCATGGGACAAAGATAAGAAGGGTTTGCGTTATTGACCTGTATTATTTTTAGGCTATGGAAGACGACATTGAAAAATTGATTGTACTACCCTAAAATCATTGCAATTGGGAAATAATCAGGTCTGCCCATACATTGACTATTCATAGTCAATGTATGGGCAGACCTGTTAATCTACGCATAAACTGTGATAAAAACCAAGCGATAACGCGCAAAACAGGTTGATAACCGGGGACTTAGTCTTGTCTAAACCGAACCCCCGTAAAGGCTTGCCGCAGCAGCTTGTTACTAACGGCGATCAGAGCCATTTTGGAGGGCTCGCCAGCCGCTTTGTGTCGCTGGTAAAATTTCCTGTACCCCTTGTAGCGAATAGCCGACTAGAAAGCAAAGTACAATAAGCCAATTGAAGATACGGGTCTCCCGTTTTACAAATCCCCTGACTGAAGCCTGTCTTGTCCGACGGGTAAGTGAGGTGAGCAATATCAATGAACTTCGCCAACGCATTTACCCAGGTGAAATTCCGGAAGTCATTGGTCGTCTCGATCAGCGCTGAACGAATCGTCGAGGAGATGCCTTTGATGGAGGTCAACCGCTTGAACTGATCATTGAAATCATCCTAGCAAAACTGGTTGATCTCTCCGCAAGTTGGGCAAAGGCGGGGCAGAAGGGTGAACCCCGTCATCATGCCAATGATCGCTAATTTGACAAGGGTGCCTGATTCATTAGCGGTGGATTCATCCAAGCAAAAGGCTTCGCTGGGTAACCAGAAACCACCTGTACACAGGTGGTCCATATGATCCGCCACAGTTTCATAGACAAAGAGACGAAGAGCTTGATTATATATGGCTCAGAGAATGGCAGAAATCTTATAACAATCAGTCATCATTGTGTAAAACATAGTGGTATTTAGCGGCTTACCTTTGATGCTTACCAAAGGTATAAACGATCAACAACATGCGTAAATCAGCTTTTTGCCTCACACTCATTTTGAGTTTTCTGGCTTCCTTTACCTTCGCGCAGCAGCCCCAGGATTCCAAAGGGCATTTCATCAACGCCAAAGGCGATGTTTATTTTCAGGGTGAAAAAGTCGGTCTGGTGACCAAAGAGGGCATTATTCAGGATAATCAGGGGAAGAAAGTCGCCTTCCTCAATTCGGATGGCACCTTGTCCGATGCCAATGGCAAGAAAATGGGGAAAGTGGGAAAGAACGGAGAGACCTTCTACGATGCCAGCGGCAACCTGGTGTTTACGGTGAAAGATAAGGCCGGTGAAACCTGCGATATTTTCGATGCCAAAGGAAAGAAAATCGGCTCGGTGTATGATGGCATGAAAGGGTCAGCCTGTGCCGCCCATTGCTTTGCTAACGGCTTAAACCCAAGCACTCATCAAAAACCTAAAGTGGCCAAATTGGGCAACAAATGACTATATTCGTTCCACCATTGAAATAAGATCGCATAAGAATCTATGAAACTTGCGGGGTTGGCTGGATTAGTCACTGCCTTTGTATCATCTCTGTGCTGCACGATTCCTTTGCTGACATTGGTTGTCGGTGCAAGTGGTTCGGCAGGGATATGGGCTTGGCTAGAACCGTTGCGGCCTTACAGTATCGCGCTCACAGTCGGTGCTTTGGGTTGGGCTTGGTACGAACAATTAAAACCAAAAAAAACAATGGAATGTAATTGCGAAACGAAAAAAATCACCTTTTGGCAAACGAAGTCATTTTTAGGCGTAATGACAGCAATGGCATTGCTGCTGTTGGCTTTCCCCTCTTACTCGAACTGGCTGTACTAAGATAAGAATCAAGCGACCGTGCAGCCTGCGCAGGCAGGCCCGCAACAGGTGGCTTATGTGACCATAAAAGGCATGTCCTGCGAAGGCTGCGAGCAACACATCAAGCAGGAAGTCACTAAGGTTAAGGGCGTGTCGGCGGTGGATGTATCGTACCAAAAAGGGGCTGCCACCGTGAAATACGACAGCAAAAAAACTTCCCTGGCTGACATCAAAAAAGCGGTGGATGCCACTGGTTACAAAGTCACCAGCACAAAAACGCTCTAGGAATGACCGTCACACTCGAATCCGTGATTACCTGCCCAAATTGTGGCCACCAAGTTGCGGAGATCATGCCAACCGATGCTTGCACCTATTTTTATGAATGCACCTCCTGTCGGGTCCTTTTAAAACCGCTGGCAGGGGATTGTTGCGTATTCTGTTCCTACGGGTCGGTGAAGTGCCCCCCGATCCAAGAGCAAAAGAGCTGTTGCGTATAAAGCCCCGATTTAGGGTTTTCTTTTTGTCATTACCGTTCAACTATAAACGAGCATTTATAGCTGAACACTGCTTGTTGCCCTCGTCTTAGAAAAGGCTCCTACGCGAGATGACTTTGTACACAACTGGTGTAAACGATGACAACGGCTGACCGTGAATTTTCCGGGTGCCAGCAGTCAGGGCGCTGCCCCTGGGCTGACCATCGGTGCCGTACCATTCCTTAGAACTACCCACCTAGAGCCATTCCTCATTGAATTCATTCCGATGAATCGGAGGGCAATGGCAGAATTGTCATCTCTATGCGCGCATAACTGAAGAATTTCTGCTGACCCGTATAACGAGGATTTGTTCCCGTTCTTACGTGTGAAAACGAAATATGTTGGGGAAAGAACGATTCAATCGTATCGGCGATGGCTTGCACTTCATCCGCGCTGTCTCCCTCAAGGCGTAGCTGTACCATGTTCTGACTAACTAGCTTGTACTTCTCACCAATAGCAATTAGTTGCTGGTCAACACCAATTGAGCCAAGTCGTGATAGACCGCTTCGTCTTGTCGAAATCGATCATTGATCGACATATTTGCTTGCGCGGTAAACAACGTATAGTTGATCGCATTGTAGAGCAGCCACACATTTGGTTCACTTTCCAACAGTCGTTCTTCCTCGCCCATACGGGTCATCGCCTGGCGGGCTAACATTTTAGGTAGCTTCGCATCAATCAGCAGTTGTTCCGCGTGTTGTTTGTCAACTTGTTGCTTGGCCATCTTTTTATAAATATCTAGGGTCAAACCCGTATCCTGCTTCAGAAACTGAGCAACAACCTGTTCCAAATACTGCTCAAAGAGGTCTAAGTCCAACCCTTTATGGTGAAATTTACGGGATAAGGTCTGTTCCTGCTGCTGCCCTTTTAGGTGCTGGTAGGTATAGGCGGCCTGAAAGGAAGTTTTGATTTCCTTAGCTTCCTTGTACTTTTTAGGTTTTCCTTTGAGCAGCCAGTTCAGGTATTCATCCAGGTTCATAAACTCATCGGACCAACCCATCAGGCTATTACTGCAAACTTGGCGGTAATAACTAATGCGCATCCGAGCTTCCTGGTAATGCTCCACGGTAGTAGTGTTAACCACGGTTCCTTGCACTTTGAAAGGCATTTTACCATTATAGGAGTTATTAAACACCAGCGATCGGGTTAGGGTATCGGTTTGTTTACCGATCTGAAACCGCTCGCCTTGCGTGACAATGTTAATGGCAAATTCCCCATTGGCTGTAAAGCGTACATCCAGGATGTAATCGGAGATGAGTCGATCCACTACCTGGCGCAGCAATGAGTTTGGGATGATACTGTATTCATTGCTTTGGGCGGCATAGACGATGGGCATACGGCCAGAAGGTTCGCCAATGATGAGTTGCTGCCGATCGGTGGCCGCGATTTCATAATCTGGCAGAATGTCGGTAAAGGGTACCGCTTTTACCGGAAAGCAGATGTCGTCCCATTGAGACGATGCGGATGGACGATTGCTAACAGCAGGCATATTTAGTAATTGTTTTTTTGTAATTACAAATTTACAATTATTTTTGAGTAATTATTAAAATGAAATTATTTTTCTACAATTACGAATTTATTTTAATATACAATCCTCTTAATCGTCTACCAGATCACTAGTAGCCTGATTTTCAGGTAAAACGGTATGATCTACCGGCATTTTCTGCATCGTTAGTGTTGTCAGCGCTACGAGACTGATTTTTAGATGAGTAGCAATGTCCCAGATTACAGATAACGTTGGGTTTTTAAGTCCCCGTTCAATCCGTGAAATGTAGGTTCGATCTACTCCACAGTGGTGGGCTAACTCGTCTTGCGTTAAGCCTTTAGTCAATCGTTGCTGCTTAACGGCTTTTCCAAAGGCAATTGAAATGGGACTACTACCGGCCATAAATATGAGCGTGTACATTTGTTAATTATGCATCACAAAACTTTCTTCCCAGCTATTTTCTATTCCGTTATTGACCGAATATAAAGGCTTGCTTTACCAAAACTGACTTTATCTGGGTAGGTCTCTAACACTCGATCAATGAGTTTATTATCGTAAGCGACCGGGCGAGTAATATATTTGGTGTCGATAAAGATAATATTGAGTCGCTCACTAATGGCCCCTCCTTCTTCAGCCCGTTGGGTGTGCTTTAGTAAATGTTCATTAGCGGTTCCAGTCTTGAGTTGATCGGCATCTTCAAAGAAGCGAAATGAGCAGTACCAGTACCGATAATAGTGTTCGTAATTGGAGGTACAGAACTGAAACTGGTCTGGTGTCAGCTGGATAGCCCGCAATAAACTATCAATCTCCAGCAGTTTGCGGTTCTGAACAGGTGTGAGTTGATCCAGAAATGAACGGGCATACAGCTCATCTCGCTGCTGTCTTAAAATAGTCAGGGCGGTTTCGGCTTTGATGTCCCTGTCGATTTGATACTTGTGCTTATTATAAAAGGTGAGAGATATGGCTGGCCGCTCGAAATTGACGAGCTTACAATTTTTATATGGCCTGCCAGGTCGATGATACGGTCGAAACAACTCCATATGACTGGCGGGTACAAAATAAAATTCTAAGTCGGGCTCATTTGGTAACGCACTGATCTGTTGGAGCATGGGTTGCAAATCGACCTTGTAGGTATTGAGTACGAGTCGAATGGCTGGTAAAGGCAGTAAGTCCGATTGTTTCGCTTTGGCCATGGCTTTATGTTTAGTATAGGTTAGCAAAAATAAGCATTACTATTTACCTGAAAGGGAAATAGTTGTTTATAAATTGGAACTTTTCTCCCTATTTTATGATTAGCACAAGCCTTTTGATTTTTTGATCCTTATCAAAACCTATTTTGGACTACAAATTACTAATAATGGGGTTAGCAGCAAGTTTCGGGTAAAATCCCAATGAAATACACTTAAATCATTAATAATCAAGAGTTTGTAGTATAAATTATAGAAATAGGTCGAAGTTTAACTTTGTAAATAGTTCCAAGCCCTATTTCACCTCAAAAGAGATTGCCACACGTGGGGAATCCGCGTTCAACATGGGTATTTCGTCCAGCTGGACAATCGCAACTTTAGTACTGCAATGATCACCGCTATAACTATGAAAAATATTTAAAAATCACCAAAAATAATTTGGATTATTTTCCGGCATATGCGTAATTTCTTCTAATAACATCTTTAAAATCAATCTATTAATTAACGTGAGTTGTGGATAATAGCAATAGTAAGCCGTTGATAAAAAGCGTATAGAGCAAAAGTTGTTGAGATTTGTACGACCAAGTACCATTTCTCTCCCTCTGCTCCTATGCTCCGAGAAGATAAAGCAAACAAGCTCATTGAAATATTCATCACCGCCCCGGCCGTGCGGCTGTTTTATCAGCCTAGAAGATACTCGTGTTGAGTTGTTTAATTATATTGATCGGGGTGCCAGACGTGGGTACTATAACGTCCGTCGGCTACACACACACATCGTTAGGCTACCATTCACCGATTAACTTTGATCACAAATATTATCAAACTCTCATAAGTAAAGTGTCTGGCCAAGCGGGACCACCCCAGTTTTCCCTTTGGAAACTAAGACGAGCCAATCTGGGTCTTCGTGTCGCAATTAGGATTTCAATTAAAAAATCTGTTGTTCCAAACCCAACCTTAACCCTATAAAAGAGGTCTTAAAACATATAGGTACAGGTTAGCTAGTTTGACCTTTGATCTAACTATTATGCAACCTTTTGATAAGCTGCCCATTTCTTTTTCTCTATTTGGCAGCATTCAGTGTGAAAATTATGAGAAGCTCTTTGGAGATCCCAGTTGCCACCGGTTCAAAACGCCCATTCCCTTTGCTGAAAGCATTGAGATCCGTAAAGTACATTCTCAAACAGCTATCATTGATTTTGGTGCGTTAATCAAGGAGTTGATTGCATTGACTCACCTATTTTTTGCTTCATATGCATAGTCCAACCTGATTTTTAAAACTTTGAACTATGTTTGTAGTTGAAAATATTACTTTGTTGATTATTCTTGACCTAGTATTATCCAATCGACCTAAAAAAGACCAAAGGCAACGTTTAGAACTAGATGTGGCAAGATTAAAACAACAATAATAAATTTCAGAGAATACATCCCATTTTTAGTCGTTACCAGAATAATTAAACAACAGCCATGATACCTCAACTACCCCAATTGAGCACTTTTCGCAGCCTAGCATTCATGACTACCCTAATAGTTTTTTCGACTGCCTGCTCAACTGCCCCAGCCACCGAGCCTTTACCAAACGTGCCGGATCAATATGAAGTGAGGAACATACAGTACTTTCTAGCACCCACTGACCGAATTGATACGCTAACTGTTCAGCTGAAAGGAATTAATGTACAAAATCCAACGAATACGCTTACAACCCAGCAAGTGGAGGTCACTTTTGACGAACTGGTAAAAACGTCACAGTTCAGTTTTGATAAAACAACACCATTGCCCAACCAACTCGATCTAACTCAAATCGAAGTTCCTGTTCCGCGATCCTGGAACGGGGGCAATTCCTTTGACTTTTTTTCTAAGAAATTCCCGCTCAGCTCGATTCAACAGAGACAACCCTATGGGGCGAACGAAAAACAAACGGTAGCTATCAAGATTCCTCCCAAATCCAGCATTGCAATTAGTCGTCAGATAGATAGCTATCTATTAACCTGTTCTTTCCAGGCTACCATTGAAAACAAAATGACAGGCCAGAGCTTTCCGCTATCCGGGAAATGGCAGGGGCTTCTGCGATACAACAATGCATCAACATCCCTTAAAGAATCTCCGTTATAAGGATTGAGAGCCAATGTCAGGTTGAGAATATGCCAAAATTGGGGACATTCGATGGGTTGGGTCAGCGCGAATGGCACCGACTTATTGATCGAACGTACGCGGTCTTTCTGTATACCCCTTTATATGAAGTCCCCTTACAAATCTGCTCTTATTATTTTTAGTAAATAGTAGTTCTCATTCGTTAAAAGTCGCTAGTTCGGAAAGGTATTTTATGCGAACCGAGTATCAATGGGCCCGCTCCTTACCGTTACGTTGATCCCAGGAACGTGTTGAGATAATAATTCTGAGCTGTTCATTTGTTTTTTGTGATGTACCTGCTCCTTTAAAAGGAGCAGGTACGGTTGTAAACATGGAGACCTGGAAAGCAGTAATTTTTCTGATTGGGGCTGGGCAAGGGTTCATGCTTAGTATTGCCTTATTTGTCAAAGGAATTAAACAAGAAAAAGCAAGCCTGTTTCTTAGTTCCATACTCTTTGTGCTGGCCCTGGAGCTACTTAATGACTGGGCTATGCAGATTCAGTATCATAGTAGACCGAATGCGTTCCCATTCTGGAACGTTCAAAGCTATTTAATGCTACCCATATCACTTTGGTTTTTTATTCAACTGACAACAACTCACAGGTATGCTTTAAAAAAAACACAATTGCTTGTTTACCTGCCCGTGTTTCTGGAAATTTTTATCCGATCAATTTGGCAGATTTATTGGCGTTTTGTAGATCAACATGTGCCTTCCCTACTGGCACAGCCGATCTGGTTTATTTGGACTGAAATCCTTCCCATCGTTTGTATGTTCGTGGTATTGGGGGTTTATGTACGAAAATTAAGCATACTACCATTGGTTGGGAAACCTCCAAGGCTGGATGCTATCATTGGAAATTACCTTAGGTGCTATGGCATGTTTACCTTCCTTGGGGCATTGACCTTACTTTGGGCGCTTGGTGTCCTCCTGAAATGGCCCGTTTTCAAGGAGATAGAGTGGCTGCTAACCGGGTGTCTGTTTGTACTGGGTTATATAGGCTATATTGACCCTGATTTTTTTACGGTATCACTTTTACCTGGGTCAACGGTTAAAACGGTTGCCAATCCAGACTTTGCGCAATTCACCGATGAAATTGAACTTCAGCGAATTCGATCAGCCTTTCGGGATGATGCGCTCCATCGGCAACCAAAACTAACAGTAGACGATGTAGCCACTTTCCTCCATCTACCCCCTCGTTATATTTCTTTCTTAGTTAACACGCGTTGTGCAACCAATTTTACGACGTTCGTCAATCAGTATCGGGTAGATGAAGTGATCCAAAAACTCGGCGATCCCAAGCAACAGTACAAAACAATCCTGGCCATAGCGCTAGAAGCGGGGTTTAACTCCAAATCAAGCTTCAATCAGGTATTTAAGGATCATACAGGAAAAGCACCTTCCTTCTATTTACGGCCGACCCAGAATTCTTCCATTAACCATTCAGCGTAAACGTCCTATTACGCGTTGTTGGACGACCTAAAAGCGGAAGAAGGGCGCATAGAGAAAGGGTAGTCATTTGTTTTGGCTCCTCATTCACCGAAACGTTTTTTCTATATGTATTTCCGAATCATCCTGATCGTTTCTCTATGTTGGGCTCAAGTTTCCTGGAGTCAGTCCACTAAAAAGCAGCCCTTCCAGTCTGACACCAGACAGATTAACGTTGAGATTAATAAAAATGTTGAACTCCTGGGCTTTGCTTATTTTCTGGGGTATGAAGGACCTGAGTCAGAAACTAACCTAAACTACCCAGCTAGAGACAAAGCTCGCTATGCCTATGGCCTTATGGTTTACCAAGACTATAAATCGTTTGCCAACAGTAAGCATTTAGCGGTAGCTATGGGCTTCGCGGAGAAACTTTGGTTAGACTATTTAATTAATCTCCTGCTTCAATTAGATGACTTCCCTCAAGCCCAGCTCAAGGATAGTCTTGATCAAAAATATTATAGTCGATTCTCCTCAACGGGCGACAGTCGCGAAGCCCGGATGAATGCATCAGCCTTTGTCAACGCCATGAACCAGCTCTATGATGAGGTAAATTTCGCGACCTATCTCAATCAATACCAAAGGTACTATACAAATGCGCTCCAACAACTGAACACTGGTTTACCTGGCCCCTTGTTGTTGGGGGCGCTTGAGAACTTCTATCAGGGGCAATTTGCCAGCTATTCTATGATCCCTAGCTTACTGATACCGCCGGGTATGGGATTTGGGCTTACTCATAGAATTACAAATCAAGCACACTCATTCCATGTGTTTGGTGCATTGGATATCCCCACGATTACTGAAGGGTCAGACCTGGACATGGGATTCAGTAATAAAAAGCATCTGGAGGAACTCAGCACCCATGAGTTTGGACATCCTTTTGTTAATCCAGTGATTGATCACCTTCCGCTAGAGGTATTTATTAGTACACAAACGCTCTTTGACCCCATTCAATCAGTGATGGCTAAACAAGGCTATAGCACCTGGAAGAGCTGCTTGTCTGAGCATTTCGTCCGGGCAGGAGAAATTATGATCGCCCAAAACCTGGGCCATCGGGATGATGCTTCCCGACTCAAAACCCACTATATCCAGGACCGTCATTTTATTTACCTGCCCATCATTCTCCAACAATTAGAGGACTATAAAACAAAGCGATCGTATCAGTACAATGAAGCAGTAGAAAGAGCGATGAAAAAGCTACAGCAAAGGGTAACTGCAAAATAAGCATGCCGATCTTTATGAAAGGGGAAACCCACGGTCCTTATTTGGGTAATTAACCAAAAAGCCCCAATAAAGCGCTCTCAGAAGGCTGTCCCTCATTAAAAGGGGGAGACTGAAACAATGTTTAGGCTGACGTTTTCACTGTTGGCTAACAAATAGCCATGTAGACAACATAATTTAAACTATCAGGGAGGAGCTTCGTGCAACCTTTATCGGTTATATCTCATCAATGAAAGAAAAGAATTTCTTGAAAACTATGGTAATCAAAAGCTTCAAATGGGTAGTCATTTACCTGTCTCTTACTAGCCAAGTATACGCACAAACCGTTTATAAACATATTGTTGCCATCAAGGACTCGGTTAACCTGTTAATTAATGATGGGACTTTACAAGAATTAGCCTTCTATCAGCTCAATCCATCTGATGTTTCGCCCATCAAAGGACTACTCGTGTTGCTTCCAGGGCTCGGCACTCAGCCTCAGCAGGTGTTTCAAGAAACGAAGCTGGCACAACAAGCGGCTCACATCGGATTAATCACGATCGTTCCTTCCATTAATAACAGGCTTTACTTAGACTCCGCTAGTAAACAGTTTATAAGCCAAGCGATAAGTCAAGTGGTCAACCAAAACCCAGCAGTCCGTAGAAACTTTTTTATTGGTGGCTTTTCGGCAGGGGGGCATTTAGCCTTATCATATGCAGAAACAATTGTAGCCAATACGGCTCCCAATGATTTGATTCTGAAGGCTGCGTTCGGGGTTGATCCTCCGGTCGATATGAGAGAGTTTTGGCAACTAGGTCAGCGACGAATTGTGCAAAACTGTAGCAAATTATTAGTTAAAGAGGGGCAACATATCATTGCCTCGCTCACTGATTTATTTGGTGGTTCACCCGAAAAATTCCCTAAAAAGTATCACGATGGCTCTGCCTTTTCCAGTATTGATTCATTAGGTGGTAATGCTCAATGGCTAAAATCATTCCCCATCCGTCTTTATGCAGAGCCCGATTTGGTCTATTGGCGGAAACACTATTGCAAGACGTTAAGCCTAGATGATTTGACGGCTCCCACATCAGCCCAGATGATCGATAGACTGCAGAGGCTGGGTAACTCGCGAGCTCAATACATTGAAACGAGAGGTAAAGGGTTTGTCGGTAATCGTGCTTTTCCTCACTCCTGGACTATTGTCGATGTACCGGATTGTATAGCCTGGCTGCGAAACTTAATGTAAATGAAAAATGGGTGTTATTTGAACCAATAATCAATAGGAGTAACTAATACTTCCCTGGTTTGGTACAACGAGTTGGGCACTGTTTGCATTGAGTAATCAAAATGACCAGAAACAATGTAATTACCGTTGGCCATCGTGTGGACTAGTTGTGTTCATTAATCCAGTTCATGCAACTCGGGTGACAACGAATTCGGAGAAAGCGCATGACTTAACTATCATACTAGCTGACTCTATACAAACTGGCCACGCTTTACCGTTACCTACTACGAGGTTCCTCCATCCACATCCACTCCAGCCTTGACACATCCACCAGACATTGCTTTATGGGAACGGATCAGAGCCGGAGATGAGGCTGCGTTTGCAGAACTTTTCTATCAGTATTATCCGGTGCTATGCGTCTTTGCCCTGCGGTACCTAAATGATCAAGACCAGGCCAAAGATGTGGTCCAGGAGATATTTGTCCGGCTCTACGACCAACGAGACAGGATACCCCTGCACACCTCCCTGAAAGCCTATTTGTATAAGGCCGTCCAAAACACCTGCCTTACTCATCTCAAGCAGGCCCAGGTGTATCAACTCCATCAGCAGCATCTACGGCAACTTACCCCACAGACTGACCCTACCGAGCCGATCCTGCAACTGGAACTCGAGCACCTGATTTGGCAGGCCGTGCAACGCTTGCCCCAGCAATGCGGACGAATCTTTCAGATGAATCGCTTTGAGGGCAAGAAAAATAACCAGATTGCCCAGGAGTTAGGCTTGTCCATTCGGACCGTTGAAACCCAGATCAGCAAAGCCCTGGCTCTACTACGGGAAGCCCTGTCGGACTACCTGCCCGTACTTCTATTGCTGACCCCCGTTGATTTTTTATAAAAAAAGCGGACGTGCGTACGTGTGAAGTCGGTTTGGATTGTCCTATCCGTAAACAATGGGTATGACGCCTTCGATCCCTCCCCATATTGACCCACTCATCCTGCGCTTCCTGACCGGAGAAGCAAGCCCCCAGGAACGGCAACAACTCGACACCTGGGTAGCGGCTGATCCCAGCCATCGACGCTATCTGGAGCAACTTGTCAAGCTCTGGCACAGCAGCGCATCGGCCACTGATTTTGCCCACATCGATGCCCACCAAGACTGGCAACAGGTAAAAGCCCGGCTTAAGGGCCGACGTCAGCCGGCTGACAGCCGACTGCTCTATCCAGCTCGGTGGGGTGCCAATGGCTGGTTCAAAATGGCCGCTGTTACACTGCTTGTTTTGGGTGTGTTGATCGGTCTATACCACCAACAGATGAATGGTAAAACGGAAGCGCCAGTAACCAGTACGGCTACGACCCATCCGCTTCAACTCACGTTATCCGATGGCACTAGGGTCTATTTGAATAAGCGGGCTAGCCTCACGTATCCCCTTTCATTTTCTGGTCCAACCAGGAACGTTACCCTAACGGGTGAAGCCTTTTTCGAGGTCACTAAAAATCCAGCTCAACCATTTTTGATTAGGTCCGGTGCGCTTCTAACCCGAGTGGTGGGCACGTCCTTTTCCGTCAATGCCCCAACGGAGGATTTCGTTCAGGTTACTGTACTCACCGGTAAAGTTGCTTTATCCACATCGTCAGCGTCGCAGGCGTCGCTCGTGCTCACCCCAGGGGAGCAGGGCGTCTTCCAAAACAATACGTTGGTTGAATCCACGAACACGGAGGTCAATTTTCTCGCCTGGAAGACAAAGGTCTTAACCTTTCAGAATACCCCGCTGGCCCAGGTGGTCCAGGACCTGAATCGCTATTACGGCCAGAAACTAGCGTTGACTGGCACGTCGCTGGAAAACTGCCGGATAACGGCCACGTTTCGAGAGCAACCGCTGGAGGAGGTACTCACCGAAATGCAACTGGTGCTACCCATTCAAGTTCAACGTCACCAGGGTCGTATTATCCTAGCTGGTAAGGGCTGCCGCTAAGGAATGCTTGCTGTCAACTTTCTTTCACGCTTTCCGACACATTTATGCGTACACTCTGTGGGGTCTTGTGGTTGATTTTGATGCCGATCTCAGCGTTATATGGCCAGCACACTATCCTGGATAAACCCATCCACCTCCCTAAAACCACTGCCACCCTGGAACAACTCCTGGGTGCGCTTAGTCAACAGGCACAAATTTCCTTTTCCTACAGTAATCAGCTGCCGTTACGGAAACAGGTTACCGTTCGGCAAGCGGACCAAACCCTTCGCAGCCATCTAGACGATGCCTTGCTCGGTCAGTCGGTCGAGTATATCGTCCGGGGAAACAAGCTGATCCTACGATTCCGTCCCCCTACGGCCAATCC
>Ga0209930_1003594_pt1 | contig 15158 bp, 9 predicted proteins | sample ThiBiot_500_biof_2_FD_183948 | JGI IMG/M metagenome (GOLD analysis project Ga0209930, IMG submission 183948) | Wastewater bioreactor microbial communities from Cape Town, South Africa - Thiocy_cont_500_biof (SPAdes) | ecosystem: Engineered > Bioreactor > Thiocyanate-remediating >... | reverse complement strand
TGCTTCACACGGGTATCTGCCAGATAGAATAACGACTCAATTCGTCGATCGAAGCTGCGTACCATAACGTCAGCGCTTCCACCATAGATCTTAGGGTCGCCATTGTTGTGAAAATAATAGACCCGGGTGTGTTCCAGAAAATCACCTACTATGGACCGGACGCGAATGTTATCGCTTAAACCCGGACGTTGTGGGCGCAGGCAGCAGATGCTCCTCACAATCAGGCGAATAGGGACGCCTGCCTGTGAGGCTTTGTAGAGTTCATCAATGACCTGTTTATCTTCCAGCGAATTTACTTTTATGCAAATCCCACTCGCTAGCCCGTGCTGGGCATTGGTGGCTTCCTGGCGAATGAGCCGTACCAACTGATCCCGCATATCGCGGGGAGCGGTGATCAGATACTGGTATTCGTTGGGCAGCGAATGACCTGTAATAACGTTAAAAAACTCAGAGATATCGTGCGTGTAAATTTCGTCGGTGGTCAGCAGCCCAATGTCGGTGTAGAGTTTAGACGTGTCTTCGTTGTAGTTGCCACTTGCCATGTGTGCATAGCGTACCACACGCGTTCCCTCGCTTCGGACTACCAATAACAGCTTGGTATGGGTTTTGTACCGGCTAATGCCATAAATTACAAAACAGCCTGCTTTCTGTAGCCGCTGGGCTTCACGGATGTTATTTTCCTCATCGAAACGAGCTTTCACCTCAAATAGAACCGACACGTGTTTACCATTTTCGGCCGCTTTTAGCAAGGCTTCGGTAATACGCGATCGCTTGGCCAGACGGTAGACTGTAATTTTAATGGCCAGTACGTTTGGGTCTTCGGCAGCCTGTTCAAGCAGTTGCAGCACAGGCTCAAAGTTGTTATATGGGTGATGAAGCAGTAAATCGCGCTGTTTGATCTGCTCAAAAATGTTATCCGTTTTTTCTCGTGTTAACCCCAGTGGAGGCACCGGCGCGTGCGGACGGGGCATGTCATCCTTAAAATCCGGGTGACCAATAATCTGCCAGAAGGCCGAAAAATCGAGCAAGCTTGCCGATTCGAAAATATTCAGATCATCAATTTCCCACCGTTTTTTTAGCAGGTTCAGCATCCAGGTTTCACTTTCCTCAGTAATGCCATCCGCTTCTACTTCGACCCGTGTAACACGGCCAAGGCGTCGGTTTTTGATTTTCTGACGTACTTCATCCAGAAAATCAACTTCGTCATCATCATTTTCATCAAGTGTGAAATCGCCGTTACGCGTGATACGGAACAGATTGACCGATAGAATTTCGATGTTTCGATAGAGCTTCTTTATATTCTGGCGAACGATTTCTTCAATCGGTACGAACAGTGTTATATCCTCACGTTCAAACGACAGGAAGCGGGGTAAGTTGGCAGGAATCTGCACAAATGACAGCCGCTGCCGGTCGTCGTCATCCGCTGGGTGCCCCCCCGATGTAGTATGTTCAGGGCTTTGTGTAACGACGCCAAAAATCAGCACCTTCGCCAGCAGAACCGGGAAGGTGTGGGTATAGTCGTACAGCATGGGGGTCAGGGTAGGGTAGATCGTGCGGTCGAAGTAGCCAGTAGCTTCGGCCTTCTCTTCGGCTTTCAGATCCTCGAAGTTGGCCAGTTGAAGGCCATTTTCAGCGAAGAGTGGCAGCAGTTGTTCGGTAAAAACGGCTTGCTGGTCCTGGCAGAACTGATGGGAAGCTGTGTAGAGCGCTTTTCGGAACGGAACCTCCCGAAGCCCGGAGTAGTCGACCCGTTGTTTGTGATAGTCAAGATAATTGTACAGACTCCCCACCCGAATCATGAAAAATTCATCCAGGTTTGAGGCCGAAATGGCCAGAAACTTCAGGCGTTCCATCAAGGTACGGTTCGTACTTCGAGCCTGATCCAATACGCGCTCGTTGAATTTTATCCAGCTTAGATCCCGACTCAGATAGTCACTCTGGTCGATTACGCTGCTTACTTTTTCACTGACTTTCGCCATTTTATCGGTTGCCTGGGCTGCGGTTTTGGCCTGACGTTGGGTAAATCGTGAGACCAAGTTGCCTAGTATGTTTCTGTTTGGGTTTAATGAATAACGCATACGACTATAAGTTTCAACGGGTGCATGATGAATTACGAGTCGACGGGTTGGCTCTACGCTCAGGTGAACATCGAATTCTATGCCTATAATCTCATAACTAACTTAGTAACGCCGAAATAAAACAAAAAAGCGGGCTTTAAGGCCCGCTCTATGTTATTATTCAGTTAAACATCCACTCGGGCGTATTTGGCATTTCGTTCGATAAAGTCGCGCCGGGGGGCTACCTCATCGCCCATCAGCGTCGAGAACACGTGGTCGGCATCAGCGGCTGATTCAACCGTTACCACTTTCAGGGTACGGGTATCTGGGTTCATTGTGGTACTCCAGAGCTGCTCGGCATTCATTTCGCCAAGACCTTTATACCGCTGAACACCTACATTTTCTTCTTTACCTGCACCAGCTAGTTCTTTTACGGCGGCTTCACGCTGGGCTTCCGTCCAGCAGTACCGTTCTTCTTTCCCTTTTTTAACCAGGTAAAGCGGAGGCTGAGCAATGTATATGTAGCCGTTATCGATAAGGGCCTTCATGTTGCGATAAAACAACGTCAGAATCAGCGTCCGAATGTGGCTACCATCCACGTCGGCATCAGTCATGATGATGATTTTATGATACCGGAGCTTATCCAGGTTCATGATGGTTTCGTCATCCTTTTTCTCAAGCCGAACGCCCAGGGCGGTCCAGATGTTTTTAATCTCTTCGTTCTCGTATACCTTATGTTCGAGCGCCTTTTCGACGTTCAGGATTTTACCACGCAGTGGCAGAATGGCCTGAAATGCCCGGTTACGACCTTGTTTGGCAGTACCGCCCGCCGAGTCACCCTCTACCAGATAAAGCTCACATTTTTCAGGATCTGTATCGGAGCAGTCGGCAAGCTTACCTGGCAGACCCATACCGCCCATAAAGTCTTTACGGTCGGCCATAATACGCTTATACGCCTGTTCGGCGGCCAGACGCGCCTGGGCGGATACGAGCACTTTCTTGACAATGCCAATGGCCGTTTTGGGGTTCTCTTCCAGCCAGGTTTCGAGCAGATCGGCCATTGCCTGGCTAACCGCACTCACTACCTCCTGGTTACCCAGCTTGGTTTTGGTCTGTCCTTCAAACTGAGGGTCCTGCACTTTTACCGAAATAACGGCGGTCAGGCCTTTGCGGAAGTCTTCTCCGCTAAACTGGACCTTCCCTGTATTTTTGGGCAGCTTATCGGCGTTGCGATCAGCGTAGTTTTTCAAAACGCGGGTCAGCGCCGAACGGAATCCCTGAACGTGTGTACCCCCTTCGTGGGTATTAATGTTGTTGACGTACGACTGCACATTCTCACCGGCTTCGTAATTGTAGACCAGCGCTACCTGTACAGGGGTAGAGCCTTTATCGCTCTCCATGTAGATGGGCTTCATGCCGTCGAGCGAAGGACGGGTTTCGTCGAGATACTGAACAAACTCGATCAGGCCACCTTCGGAATAGAAATCATCCTGTCGAATTGGCTCACCTGCTTCATCTAGTTCGCGCAAATCGCTGAGGAAAATATGGATGCCTTTGTTCAAATAGGCCAGCTCGCGCAGACGACCAGCAACTGTATCGTATTTATAAACCGTTTCGGTGAAAATGCTGGCATCGGGTTTGAAGTGCGTCTTGGTGCCCGTATCAGACGCTTCACCAATGATCCGAACATCATATTGAGGAACGCCAATCTTGTATTCCTGTTCGAAGATCTTGCCTTCGCGATGCACTTCGACCCGCACATCGGTTGAGAGCGCATTGACGCAGGATACACCAACGCCGTGCAGACCTCCCGAGACTTTATAGGTGTCTTTGTCGAACTTGCCACCCGCATGCAGAATGGTCATAGCAATTTCGAGGGCCGACTTGCCCATTTTTGTATTGATGCCTGTTGGGATTCCCCGACCATTATCCTGAACGGTAATGGAGTTGTCGGGATTAATCGTTACGCTGATTTTATCGCAATAACCTGCCAGTGCTTCATCGATCGAGTTGTCAACGACCTCCCAGATCAGGTGGTGTAAGCCCCGTATACCAACATCGCCGATGTACATAGATGGGCGTTTGCGAACGGCCTCCAGACCTTCTAAAACAGTGATGTTATCGGCACCATAGTTGCTGTTGGGTGTGGTCGCTGCAGGAGCATCAGCTTCAATCAATTCGTTGGTCATATCAGAATGAAAAAATGTCAGAAATCTGTTGTTTAAGGTTTAGGAATTTCGATGGTTCTGTATAATGTTACAGATTGTAAAAATACAAAATTCTTTCGTCTTTTCCTATCCCTTTTGACAAGATTGGCTTAATATACAAAAAAATATTCTGATTCACAATAAATACCCCTTTTGTAGTTTCTGTGCAGGTTTTTAGGGGATGCACGTTTTTTCTGACGATGATTCGGTGGCTTGATCAAGACTGAAAAAATACGACTTTATACCGCTTTTGGCAGAAGGCATTATTTCTAAAAAAAGTATTATTAGGGTAATGAAAAAAGTGAAGCCAAATCACATTGATTTGGCTTCACTTTTTGTCTGTTTTTTACCGCTAATCCTCTGGGTAGGGGATATAAACGAAGCCTGCAAAGTCTCCATGTACCACGAATAAACAGCAGTACTCGTCAGGCTTTTTGTAGTTCTCTTTCCACAAATCGACAGATTCCCTGCCAATAAGGGCTCGTTGGATAAACTCGTCCAGAAATGAGGCTTTGTAATTCCACTGATTGTCTAATTCATTAGCACCGAACAGTAGTTGACCCATAGGTACTTCCCGTCGGGAAGCGACAAAAATGGGATAGTCGGAAAAGCCACGTTTTCGAATCTGGTAAGAGGCTTCTTTCAACTGATCGGCCACTTTAACAAAATCCGATGAAATTATGCCCATTAACTCCTGATTCACATCGTAGGAGTTAGCATCGTCAAGTAGCGTATTTTCGTTGCTGTGGTTAATCATGTTCTTTAAGGAGTTAGGAATTAGGAGCGAGAAGTGAGCATGCTGGCGCATGTTTTTTGTTGTTGCGCCAGCATGCTCACCTCTCGCTCCTAATTCCTCAATACTGTTTTTAAAACCGTGCTGCCAGCAGGAGGTCCAGATCTTTGAACCGCATGTTGAACTTACGGGCGATATAAGCGTTTGTTAATGTTCCCTTGTGTGTATAAACACCTTTCATAAACCAACGGTTCGCGTACATCATCTGCTCAATACCGCCCGTGGTGCCGGTTTCGAGCAGAAACGGTAAAAATATATTACTGAGAGCCATACTGGCCGTATGCGCTACTCTAGCCGCTATGTTGGGCACGCAGTAATGAATAACCCCCATATGTTTGTAGGTAGGATTTTTATGGGTTGTCATTCGTGAGGTTTCGAAGTTGCCACCCTGATCGATGGATACGTCGATGATGACTGAGCCAGGTTTCATACGGCCTACCATTTCTTCCGTCACCACTACCGGACTTAGTCCATCTTCGGCCCGCATGGCACCAATCACCACATCGGCCCGCTGAACGGCCTCGGCCAGGGTGTCGGAGGCAATGATGGAAGTGTACACGTGCTGTCCAACTGCGTATTTGAGCCGCTGAAGTTTATACAGGTACTTGTCGAAAACCTTTACTTCGGCACCCATTCCCAGCGCCATTCGAATGGCATATTCTGTGACAGTACCTGCCCCCAGCATCACCACTTTTGTTGGCGGAACGCCCGTAATACCGCCGAGGATGATACCCCGGCCGTTGGCCGCATTGCTAAGGTACTCGCCAGCGATGAGCATAACCGTACTGCCCGCAATTTCGCTCATCGACCGAATCACAGGTAGTCCGCCTGACTGATCTTCAATATACTCGTATCCAAAAGCGGTCAGGTTTTTTTCGTTGATTTTCTCGAAATAAGACCGATCATGGGCAGGCAGGTTGAGGGCGGAGATGACCGTACTGCCCGACTGGATAAATTCGAACTCACCGTCGATAAGTGGCTCAACTTTCAGGATCAAATTGGCCGTATAGACTTCTTTGGGCGATTGCGCAATCTGCGCACCGGCTTCGCTGTATTCCGTGTCGGAAAAATTAGCTTTTTCACCAGCGCCCTGCTCCACAATGACGTTATGGCCATGTCGAACCAGAATGGCCACCGCTTCGGGCGTAAGCGCAATACGATTCTCCTGAAGCGATACTTCTTTAGGCAAGCCAATAAGCAGACCATTTCGATTGGTCTTTACGGCTTGCAGTGCTTCTTTCGGATATAGGGCCGTTTGCTTGGCCAATTCCTCAAATCCAGTCACTTGTAAAACGTTTACGGTTTACAGTCTGCGGTTTATAGTGGATTAACGCAACAAAGGTTTTCGCGTTGGGCCACCGTAAGTCGTATACTGTAAACTGAATACCGAAACTAGTCAATCAATGTAGCGTCCACGGTTCGGTGACCGTCTGAATCGACCGATAGATGGACCTGATAATAGGTTGCTGGCCAGAGCGAGCGAATTCGTTCGGGCCATTCAATGAAACAGTAATCACCTGAATCGAAATATTCCTCAATACCAATATCTAATGCTTCAACTTCATTACGGAGTCGATAACAGTCGAAATGATATACGGAATGACCTTCATGCGTAGTGTATTCATTTACGATGGAAAACGTTGGGCTTTGGACTATGCTGATAACGCCCAGCGCTCTACAAAGTTCTTTAATAAGCGTTGTTTTACCAGCACCCATGTCGCCTTCGAATAGCCACACCGACTGCCCGCGTCCCTCAGCCAATAAGTTGTGGGCTATCTGACTGAGTTGATCGAGTTGAGTCGTGTGTAGTTTCATAAACATGTAACAGGAACGGCCCGCAAAGATACAGATTTTTTAGGCTGCATACGTGGTTATTCTCCCTTTGCCTGATCCAGCAACGTTGTAGAAACAAAAGTGGCCAACAGGAAAAATTACCTATTGGCCACTTTATTGGAGAGAAGGATATATAGGTTTACGACTATACGCCTTTACGATTCATTAATAGCCTGGGTTTTGTGTTAATGTTTCCTTTCCATCTTTTTTACTGTTGAAAATTTCCTGGATAGGAATCGGGAAATACTCATGCTTGCCTTTTACGAACGTAACGCCTTTCAGGTAAATCCGTTTCGATGCCTCGGCTGTGTAATAGGCATTGAGTGTCTGGTCAGCTACGCCCCAGCGTACCAGGTCGAACCGACGGTGGCCTTCCATACCAAACTCCAGGCGCTCCTCAAATTGGACAGCTTTGCGAGCCGTAGCCTGATCGGTCCAGGCATTTGTGTATTCTTTAATCAGGTAATTGGCGGCAGCAGTTCCATCCGCATTTTTGACAAACCCATCTGGATTCGCAGCCCTACGGCGAATCTGGTTCACATAGGCGCGGGCTTTATTCAGATCGCCAATTTCCGTTTCGATCTCGGCCAGCCAGAGCAGTACGTGGCTGTAGCGAATCATACGGTAGTTATTGGCATTCAAACGTGGGTTACCAGCGAAGGTATTGGTCCCAACATCCGACTTATACATGACGTGTTTCTTCGGTGAATAAGGGCCACCGTATGACTGATCACGCACATAGGCTTTACCTGGATGAACCCCCCAATCAAGGTAAGGAATACCCCGCCGACCGACTGTGTGATCCAGGCGAGGATCCACTGTGCCGGCATAAGGCGTAAAAGGAGCCGTTGATTCGATGCCCTGGTCATTGGTCAGGTCAGTAGCATTGAATGAGTCGACCAGTGGTAAACCGTTAGCGTCCGTTTTGAAGGAGTTGACTAAATTTTGTGAGGGTTGGAAGAAGCCGCAGCAGGTTGTTACGCCACCACCACCGTAGGGGTAGTTCAGCGTGGAACCGATATTGCCGTTTTCGCCACCCGGAGCCCCATCGTTTACCGAATATTGTACCTCAAAAATCGATTCGGCGTTATTGTTCGTGACTGCTCTGAAGTTATCATGATACTTATCGACCAGCTTGTACTGCCCACTGGCAACAATGGCTTCGAGCAAGGGTTTCGCTTCCGCGTATTTTTTCTGGAACAGGTAAGCTTTGCCTAATTCGGCAGCCGCAGCCCATTTAGTTGGTCGACCTACCGACGTCTGTTTGGTTGGCAAAACATCGTAAGCGGCTTTCAGGTCAGCCACAATGTTCGGCCAGATGTCGACGTTATTCGGAACCTTGGTGCTCTCCAGGTCATTCGGATTGTAGATTTTCTCGTCGATGTAAGGTACCATGTTGAACATCTTTTTGAGTTCAAAATGGAAGTGTCCCCGCAGGAACCGGGCTTCGGCAGTTACCTGTGCTTTTTCCGCATCGGTCATATCCTTTACCGCCGTGAGGGCCTGTAAAACGTCGTTTGCACGGGCGATTCCGTCGTACATACCCCGCCATTTACCCCGGAAGTAGATGTTATCTGACTGGCTATTACCCTGTTCGATCAGCGAGATAGGAGGCTGGTCACCGGCAATGGTTCCTTTGTAGGCATCATCGCTGGCTACACTGCCGTATACCCAGTTGTCGGCCCCTACGTTGTAGGAACGATAAGCGCCTTCGGCAGTAGCCCAGCCATCCAGCAGCGAATAGACGCCAATCAATAGCGCATTGACCCCAACCTTATTTTGCAGCGTCGTAACGGCCAATGCGGCTTTAGGTTGTACGTCCAGAAATTTGTCGGAGCAGGACGTAGCCACTGCCAGACAGAAGATGGTTATGAATAAGGTGATTTTTTTCATGATAATGGTTTTATGTATGATGTAGAAAATAGGGTGTATGAACGCCCTATATCTTACATCCTATATCAGACATCAGAACGACAGATTTAAACCCACAAGAATCGTTTTGGCGACTGGATACGAGCCACCATCGACGCCAATCTGACGGTCGTTACCGGCGGTATAATTACGCAGGTTGATTTCAGGGTCCATACCAGAGTATTTCGTAACCGTAAACAGGTTCTGACCCTGGATATATACCGACGTAGCACCCATCTTCAGTTTGTTTAGCAGCGTTTGCGGCAGTTGGTAGGTTAACTGGATATTTTTCATCCGGAAATATGAGCCGCTTTCCAGGTAATAGGTCGATGGCAGGATACTGATCTGATCACTCGCTCTAAGCTGAGGGAGAATAGCATCGGTTTTGCCTGGCCGCCATGAGTCATAAAGCATTCGGGTACTGCGATTTCCAGCAAACGTTGGGAAATCTGTCCAGTACTTCACGTAGTTGAAAATCTGATTCCCCTGCACGCCCTGGCCAAATAAAGTCAGGCCAAAGTTTTTGTAGTTCAGATTGATGTTCAGGCCATACGTGAATTTAGGGTGGGGGTTGCCAATGATACTCAGATCGCCTGAATTGATGACACCATCACCATTGACATCCCGGAACTTGAAACGACCAGCCACATTTTCAGGATTATTCGCTGTCGTTGCGCCAAATTGAGGGAGGTACGCTTTAGCTTCTTCGTTCGTCTGGAAAATGCCATCAATGGTATAGCCGAAGAACGACGCGATTGGATAGTTCTGCTGGGTCACAACGAAGTTCTGAATCCGTTCGTCGTTGATGCCGAAGTACTGCGTGCTTGGATCGCCGTTGGTTTTGGTGACCGTGTTCCGATAGGTGCTGAAATTCGCTCCGATGTTATACGTTAGGCCACTGCTGCCGATTTTGTCGCCATAGTTGATCATGAGGTCAATACCTCGGTTGCGCATTTCGCCAATGTTCTGGAATGGGTTCGTAGCTACCCCTTGTGTGAGTGGTGCCGATACTGGGAACAGCATATCGCTTGTGGTACGTGTGTACCAGTCGAAATTAACTGTCAGGCGATTCTTTAACAGGCTGGCGTCAAAACCGATGTTCAGGCTGGTTGTGGTTTCCCATTTGGCCTTCGCATTACCGAACTGCGTCAGTTCATATCCCGGTACGGCTGAGGTACGGGTACCGTTGATGTCGTAGAACGATGTAGCTGGGTTGGTGCTGAACTGCGTAAATGAGTTATAGTTACCAATTTCCTGGTTACCCGTCTGGCCCAGACCTGCCCGGAATTTCAGATCATCAACCAACGTAAGAGGTTTAAAGAAATTTTCTTTCGAAACCCGCCAGCCCACACTGGCAGCCGGGAATACCGCCGACCGATATTCGGGAGCAAAACGGGAAGATCGGTCCCGACGGATGGTCAGATCGATCAGATACTTATCGTCGAGCGCGTAGTTGACTTTCGCAAATTCAGAGGCCAGCCGCCAGTTAGAGGCACCCCCGTTGTTGGTCTGAACGCCCGTACCTGCACTCAGATAACGGTTCTCAATGTCATCGACAGCGAAGTTGGTTCGGGTTGCATCAAAGGTTTCGAAGTAGTTTTTGATCGATTCCGTACCTGCAATGACATTGAAACGGTGCCGATCACCCAGCGACAGGTTGTAGGTCAGCGTGTTATACCAGGTCCAGGTCCACTCGTAGTTGTTATTGGTGGTAAGCTGGTTCGATCCACGGGCTTCCGCTGATTCAATGTCTCGGATGATGTAGTTGCGGTAGTTGTACAGGTTATAGTCGATACCGAAACTGGTACGGGCCGTCAGATTCGGCAGAATGTCTACCTCAGCGAATGCGTTGCCGAACAGACGAATTTCTTTCTGAACGTTGTCTTTGTTTCGATACAGGAGAGCAACCGGGTTGTTGGCGTTGTCAAGATCACCACCGCGTGTACCGGCAAAATTTCCGGCTACGTCATATACAGGAATGATGGGCTGAATACGGTAGGCAAATGAAATGGGGTTGCTTTCGGCGTTATTCCCGTTGGCCTGGGCAATACGCTCGCCATAGGCTACCTGAAAGTTCTGCCCCACGCGCACCCGCTTGTTGACGTTGAATTCCGTATTGGCTCGCAACGAATACCGTTTGTAGCCGGTATACTTCATAATCCCATCCTGGTTGAAGTAGTTTAGCGACATGGCATACCGTCCGTTTTCATTACCGCCCGATACACCTAGCTGGTGATTCTGAATAGGAGCAGTCTGAAAAATTTCTTCCAGCCAGTTTGTTCCTACCTTGTTCGCTTTGGTGATCAGCAGGAAGTTAGGCGAGTTAATGTCATTGTTGTAGTTCTTATACGTTCCATCCGGGTTTAAGGCTACGCGTGGGTCGCTAGCCGAAGCACCACTGGGCAGTACAAAATCGGGGATTACGGGCGTTGGGCCATTTCCAAACTGTGAGTGTACCGGATTGCCATTGGCACCCACTACACCCGAATTGATACGGGACTCCCAGGTGAGTTGGGCATACTCCTGTGTATTGAGCATATCCAGGAGTTTGCCATGACGCTGGGAGCCATAATACACGTCGTACGTGAATTTCGGCTTACCAGCTTTCCCTTTCTTGGTCGTGATAATGACCACGCCGTTACCAGCCCGTGAACCATAAATAGAGGCTGCCGAAGCATCTTTCAGAATTTGCATACTCTCAACGTCATTAAGATTCAGCGTGTTGAGGTTACCTTTTGTGGGAACGCCGTCAACTACATAAAGTGGTGAGTTGTCGTTGATGGTACCGAACCCACGAATACGGACCATTACGCCACCACCGGGGGCGTTCTCGTTACCGACCTGAACACCTGCCACGCGGCCTTGTAAAGCCTGGCCTACGTTAGTGGATGGTACGGATAATAGTTGTTTGGTATCGACTGTAGCAACGGCACCGGTAATATCCCGTTTGGCCTGTGCGCCATAGCCCGTTACAACCACTTCACTCAGAGTCTTGATATCGGGAGCCAATGTGATGTCTACAGAAGACCGGGAGCCGATGGTTACATCCTGCGAAACATATCCAATGGCTGAAACGGTAAGCACATTGCGGCCCGAGGCTACATTCAATGAAAACTGTCCATTGGCATCGGTGACCACGCCCGTTTGGGTGCCCTTTACCACAACGTTCGCTCCGGGGACTGCGCTGTTGTCATTTCCGTCGGTAATGCGGCCCGTTATTTTGCGGTCCTGAGCATAAACGCTTATGCAAAGGAGCCAGCTAAATAAAAATAGGACCACCGTACGACATGTTTGCCGTAAATAATTGTTTGTCATAGGGTTGATTGGAATTAGTAAAATGTATAGAAAAATTGGATAGGTAATTATGCCTAAATATAAAGAGTAAGACGTTTTATATTATGTTGCTTTTATGTAAAAAATTAAAAATAAAGCACAAAAAAGCCCGTGCGCTAGCTAACGCACGGGCTTAGTATATGATTACTCCTGTTTTTTAACTAAAACAAAAGCAGGGTTTTCTAGTTTAGCTGCAATTCATCAATCACACGCTGCACTTTTGCTTTTAATTGAGCATAAGTATCATCGAAGGCCTCTTTGCTTTCCAGTGGTTCGCGAACGCTGACGTAAAATTTAATTTTAGGCTCAGTACCCGACGGACGAGCTGATACCTTGGTCCCATCTTCGGTAAAGAATTGTAATACGTTGGACGATTCAATACCCATTTTCCCCGCTTCAATGGCCGTCGTTGCACCAGACTGTGCATCCAATCGTGTTAGTGCTTTATAATCATCGACACGTACGACAGGCGATCCGGCAATCGATTTTGGAGGGTTGGCCCGGAAGTCGGCCATCATTTTCTGAATTTCTTCGGCACCTGATTTACCTTTCTTCGTCAGCGATACCAACGCTTCGTAATAGAAGCCATTTTCCATGTACATGGCCATCAGCATGTCGAACAGGCTCTTGCCCTGATCTTTGGCATAGGCGGTTAGCTCGGCAATGATCGCGCAGGAGGCAATGGCGTCTTTGTCGCGGACGAAATCGCCGATGAGGTAGCCGTAACTTTCTTCACCACCGCCAATAAATTTCTCTTTGCCTTCGAGTTCGCGAATGACTTCAGCGATGTATTTAAAGCCAGTGAGGGTATTGTAACAGGTAACACCGTAGTTCTTACACATCTGATCGATCAGATCGGTGGTCACGATGGTTTTAGCGACAAACTCCTTCCCTGTCAGCTTCCCGGCATCTTTCCAGGCGTTGAGCAGGTAGTAAATGATCAGACTGGCCATCTGGTTACCGTTGAGCAACTCAAATTCGCCATGATGATTACGGGCACCAGCGCCAACACGGTCGGCATCGGGGTCGGTTGCCATTACCAGGTCTGCGTTGATCGATAAGGCCAGATCCAGCGCCAGTTGCATGGCAGCCCGTTCTTCGGGGTTGGGCGATTTTACGGTGGGGAAATTACCATCGGGAGTCGCCTGCTGTTCGACAATATGGACGTTGTTGAAGCCCAGGGCATCAAGTACGCGTGGTACCAGCGTAATGCCTGTTCCGTGAATGGGTGTATAAACAATGTTCAGGTTCGCCTGGCGCTTAATCACATCAGGGTTGACAGCGTTCGACTTTACGCGCTCCACATACGGAGCATCGATTATTTCGTCGATCATTGTGATGCGTTCTGGAATACCCAGGAACTTAATGTCATCGACAGAAGTCACTTTATTGACCTCGGCAATAATACCCTTGTCGTGCGGAGACACAACCTGACCGCCATCGTTCCAGTATACTTTATATCCATTATACTCAGGCGGATTGTGTGAGGCCGTGATAACCAGGCCGCTTTGGCAACCTAATTGCCGAATGGCGAACGACAGCTCCGGTGTTGGGCGCAAACTGCTGAACAGGTATACTTTAATACCATTGGCCGAAAAAATATCGGCTGCTAACTGGGCAAATTCCGGACTCATCCGGCGGCTGTCGTGCGCGATAGCCACGCTTACATCTTCACCGGGAAATGCCGCATTGATGTAGTTGGAAAGCCCCTGTGTAGCTGCCCCGACGGTGTAACGATTCATTCGGTTAGAGCCAACGCCTAAAACCCCACGAAGTCCCCCGGTTCCGAATTCCAGATCGCGATAAAATGAGTCGGTAAGTTCCGTGGTATTTCCTGAGTCGATCAAATGCTGAATCGATTCTTTCGTGGCGGCATCGTAATTGCCACTGAGCCATTTATCAACACGCTGCTGGGTAGAAGGGTCGAGGGTTAATTCCATTGGTCTAAAGTAATAATTTGAGGTTGATTTAATTGGATCAGACGTTTGTCGTTTGTTATAAATACGTCGCAGTTGTGAACTAAAGTAGCACCAAGCTGAAGCGAGTCAAAAGCTTTCAGGCTAAATAATTTCTGTTGTAAATTAAGTGCTTTCGATACGATCTCTGTTGTAATAGAAACCTTTTGCATGCGAGAATCTACCAGCAGTTGATCAAAAGCTTGTATAATATCGATACGATTTTCTCATACAGGTTTTGTTTTAAATTCTAACTCCGTTAAGACACTGGTTGTTAAACTGACAGACCGCTGTTGGCAATAAATCAGAATATCGTTAACCACTGATGCGAACTGAGGATGCCCTTCGATCAGGTATATTAATGGAGCCGTATCGAGAAAGGCAGATTTAAAGTCAATCTTCTTCACGACTCTTGTTTATATACGTTTGAGCATCTGTTTCCCAAACTCCCTTGCCAATACCTATATACTTATCAAAATCAGCAATAGTAGGCAATTCGGTGGGGCGAGCTGCCAGCATTCGATCGACTAATTGATGTAAGAGTTGAAGCTTTTCATTGGGCTTTAACTTATCTACTTCCTGCAAAATAGCTTCTACGGCTTCCATACTAAGTTGACTCCTTTAGTTCGCCAAAATTACAATTACCTTATAGACCACCAAATCTGCACGATAGATTCATGCCGTTTTTTCCTGAATGGAAAGAGAGGTCTTCTGAATCAATCCTGCCAACCATCTGGCTTGTAGGGCGTTCGGCTGTCGCTGGGAACACAGATAGCGGTCGCGGGTCGGGGAGGGCCACCCCATATTCGGATACTGGGGTATGGATAAATGGGTTCTGGTATCGGTTGCCTCCGATTTAAGGAATAGAAAAAGGCTGCTCCCGGTTGCCAGGCTACTTTTTCAGGAACAATATTGCCAAAGGGAAGCCCAGTCACATCGTTTCGGTCGATCCAGTATCGTTTCGGCGAAACGGCCGATGCTGTAAAATATCCTACTACTTTCTCCCGATTATCAGCCACATTGCGGATGTTACCAACAGGTGCAGAAGGGGCCGTATCGGTCACTCCAT
>Ga0209930_1003591_pt1 | contig 15178 bp, 10 predicted proteins | sample ThiBiot_500_biof_2_FD_183948 | JGI IMG/M metagenome (GOLD analysis project Ga0209930, IMG submission 183948) | Wastewater bioreactor microbial communities from Cape Town, South Africa - Thiocy_cont_500_biof (SPAdes) | ecosystem: Engineered > Bioreactor > Thiocyanate-remediating >... | reverse complement strand
AGAAAATCTTTAAAATCAGCTCCTGAATTCAGGAGAATTTTGATCAGGAGAAAAGTTAAAAAATCAGGAGACTCCTGGCCAAATCTCCTGATTTGGCAAGCCTGGTTGGAACCAGTACACAAGCGAATATGGGGAGCATTTACTAGGAAAATCAGCATTTTTAGCATTGCTCTAGCATTTCAGACAGGTGTTAACATTTTTTGTAAAAAGTAACTAGTCCATTCGATAGAGCTCGTCGAGTTGTACTTGGAACCATCTCGAGTTCCGTCCAAATAAGCGCTCGAGCGAATATGGGGAGCATTTACTAAAAAATGCAGGATTTTCAGTGGTTTTTAGCATATTTTTGCAATCCTGCAGGCACAGGATAGTTTGTAGACGGGAAGTGAATAGTGCGTTGGATAGAGCTCGTCGAGTTCTACTTGGAACCAGCACTCAAGCGAATATGATGAGCAAATACTCGAATATGGTATGAAAATATCCTACGTATTCCAACAAAAAATTTCTTGGATTTTTCCGATGTTTACATAGTCGATGAATAATATTCTTGCATTGTAAATATGCAAATCTTGAAAAAAAATGACGTTGTTGGAAAAAATTTTTATATGGATTCATTGTTTGTTTTGTACAGACATGAGATCTTTATATAAGAAATCGGCGAAGAGCGAACAATCAATCACGCATTGGGAGCGACTGCACACCGTACTTGTGACTGATCAACTCAGATTTTATATCGACTTAGTTAACACATTATACTGATGGCTTACAAAGTACTTTATATTCCTTTATTCGTTATATTAGTTGTCGGAGTAGTGAAGACAAATTGTTTTTTTGTTAATAATAGCGTAATATCTTCACCATCAAGAAATGTTACGTGCTCATGGTTACTAGATTACCAGATTGTGCTACCAACTCTACGCAATTTTTCTTTCACATTTCCAGTCGTAAATGATACCGTGATGAGCGACAATGGACTTTGCTTTTATCTGCAGAGGAATATAACACTACGCGATGGGTCGTTAATAAATATTACCGAACCAAGTACCTTCGATGATCGTTATTTATTCGCACACAGTATTTACAAACAATATATAAGTGCCCGATGTTCCTCTGGTAATTTTCAGCTATCAACCACACCCATTGGCTATGCTGAATGTACTCGATTACCGTACGAAATGTATACTACAAAAATTTGCGTTTGTTCCACAAATAATTGTAACAGGGACTATCAAAGTTGTATAGCTAGTGTTCAAGCTAGTCAATCTTCTCCTCCATCAAATCCTCCATCAATTATTCCTGAACTAACCAATATCATTTCTTGTCGAAATGGATATCAAGGGCCAACATTTGCTAATTACTATACTGGCGAGGGCTGGATAGATACAGAATATACTCCGCGCAATATGACAGCAGCGCGTGCTTATCAATCTACACGGTCCGTAGCATGTGTTTTATGGGTCAACTTGAACACAGGAGATTGGTATCAATTTTCCACAATGTACGAAGAATATAGCACTACTCTCACTAGTATACTCTTAATAAAGACAGACAGAAGATATGCTCCTTCTTATGCTGAAAGTTCAACCAGTGTTGCCATACAGTATACGACTTATGTTTCTAACTCATTACAATATTTTTTTGGACCTGTTTATGAGCAAGTAATTTGTATATGTACAACAAATAATTGTAACCAAGATTTGTCTACTTGTGCTATTGGTTTTACTGCAAATTTTTCAATGGTTACAAATACATCGACGACAACTACAACAACAACAACAATTGTAAGCACATCGACTGTTTCGACTTCGACTACTACCACCAGAGCAGTAACATCATCTGGAATAACCGGAAATGTTAATTCAACTACTGCTCCTACAACCACAACTACATCGAAATCAGCATCATCAAGTAACTTTATTTTCTTTTTCTATGAGAATTTCATTGGAGACACTCGCTTCTAGAAGCATGCTTTTCTGGCATCGGCCGTGTTTATCGACAAGATGGAAGTATAATCATGATGAAAGACGTAAGCATTGGTGATCGTCTTCTTGATACTGATGGTAATTACAGTCCTATTCTCACTTTTTTCGTTCATCAAAAACAAGGACCAACAATTGACTATTTGCAAATCTCAACCAATGAATCCATCTTAGTAATCACATCCACACATTTACTTCTTATGCGTCATCACAATGAAGTCAACTCACCAAGATATCTTCAAGCAAGTCGACTTCGTGTTGGTGATACAATCTTTTCCATTCAACCATATACAAACGGAACAATGAAAAAAATGAAAGTGATTGGCGTGAGTCAAAACTTTAAACGAAATGATGCATATGCACCATTAACCGAATCCGGCACTTTAGTGGTAGACAGCATTGCAGTTTCTTGCTATGCTCAATACGAATCACATTCACTTATTCATTTGGCTATGTTTCCTTTGAGACTTTGGTATACGATCAAACAGCAAACTATCGACTCATTCGAACATAATCAACTTCATTCATACATAATTTTTTTTCTTTCGTCGACTCACTATCTTGATTTACTTATTCGCTCAGTTTGAACGCATTAGTTTTGTTTTTCTTTTGAAGAAAACGCACATTTTATATTTTGCTTTATTTTGAATAGACGTATATTTACTCCGGACTCACACAAACTAATTGGTAGCGTGCATTTTGACGTAGGCACATACATTACGCTCAAGTTGGCCAAGATTAAGACAATGAAATATCAAAGGGACAGTAGTGTCAAACTTGAAAGTTGAATTCAACTATTCAACTATTCAACTGGTCAATTATTCAATTATTCAACTATTCAATTATTCAACTATTCAAGTTTCAAGTTTCAACTTCAGCAGCATCTAGGGTATTATTTAGCGGCGCAGCGGGGTGATGATAGTGTGACGTTTACAATTTCCAGAGTATTGTAACAGTCAACGGCAATTACACCAACATCGCATCAAGCATGTCCAGACAATTTCGTCATATCAGAGCAATACGATACATTAGGCGAAGACCATTTCACGATAAAGTTCGTAATAAATATAGTATCGGCCGACTGTAAACCCGCCTTCACCCTCGCTTTGTGTTTATGCCTACCGTTCACTAATCTCCGCCTTCATCCTCAAGTTGAATACTTGAATTCAAGTTTCAAGTATGACATGTATGTTCTTTTGAAAACTTTGTTTGCTATCAATATAAGATTGATATTAAAGTATAAAAAGTATATTTGGGTTAAAGTGTGTGGTGATATTTCTCCAATAAAAATTACACTTGGTTAATAATTCAAAGGATGTGCGATCAACTGTTATGTGGATAGAAGACCGAAGTTTGAGTTTCGCATTAACACTGATCGCAAACCGTCTTTCGCGGAAAGAAGCATAAAGTTTGTGTGAATGAGCGTTACGTGTGATATTTTCGTTTCAGTAGAGGGTTAGCAACGTTAACGTTGCGTTACTTGTTTTCATAGCAGATTTTGTTTATGAAGTGTTGAACATGTTCACTATATATTAATTAAACTGTTACGTACTGTTGAGACTTTCAACCAATTTTGAGTTGATGATGACTAGCTTTCACTCAAAGTCTAAGAAAAATTCAATGCGTGAAACTATATACACTTATTCTTGTGTAGTCCATTCAATATTGGAATTTCTACTGGATCCGATTAGCATCACTGTACTTATTGAAAAAGATCTCTTTTTTTAAGATTATCATTCTCGTGATTTTGGTCTTTTTGACTAAAATCTCCTGATTTTCATTTATACTCTTCTTGATTAATAATCAGTGGCACTTTCAACTATAGTAAAGTACAGAAATAGAAAGTAAAACTTATACTAAGTATTAGTTTCTCAATGAGAAGACAAACAACTGATTTGAATCATTGAAAAGTTCAAAGTGTGTCATAAACTCATAGAAGGTTGGTATCCTCATGAGTTTTGTAACTTTGTGATTTCTAATTTACTCAATATCAACTAGCTACTACGAATAAAATATGTATTATTTTTTCTGTTCTTTGTTTTAAAAAAATTTAGGATGTAAATAGTTAGTTACAGGTAGGCATACTGCCTCGATTTAGGTGAGCAATTCAAGCGTATAATAACGAAATGTTTCCCACTGTGGGATGCATGAAATAATATTACACCTATACTAGGAAAAAAATTTTGGTGTGCTTGCCATTTCTCTCTCTCTCTTCACCTATGAAGAATAATCGCTTGATCGATTTTGTAATAGGCGGAGAGAAGAGGTATTTAAATAACAAAAACGTGATGTATATTTTCAAAACAAAACACATCGTCAATATATTAACTTGTAAGTAGTTTTTTGTTTTACCATAGACGATTTTACATTCGCGATATTTCACCTATTCAATCTATCAATAGTTTGCTACTAGTAGAAGTGAAAAACACAAACCATTAATGTGAATTCTTGAGATTCGTGTTAAGATACCGATAAAATCCAAGCCAATATTTTCCAATGTACCTTGTTACTGAACCTGTTACGGAATAAAAACTCACTCTATAGCAAAAACCCATTTTATAATAGAAGCTCACTTGATTCGAAAAACCGCGTTATAAATGTGAAAATTAATAAAACTAATAGTTTTTAGTTCGTTTTTTAACATTTGCTTCAAATTTATTGATCATTCGATCATGAGAGAACGTTGTCTTGTATGTATAACAGCATCAAAAGTATTATTTTCTTTTCTGAAAGAAAGGGTTATATATATAACCCGATGTATCAAAATGGATACTTTCGGCTAGAAAGAGCTGTCTCTGAAATAATAATAAAAAAAGTATTACAATCACCGCTTCCAACCATGCGATTTTACATTTTCTTCTTTTTCTCACATAAAATGTTAAGTCACGTAGAAGTGATTACATTCTTATCGAATTCTTTTATATGTATATTGTTCTTTTTTCTTGAAGTGTATTCTTCAAAATCGCAAAATTAAAGCATCGATATGGCTGCATCGCATGAAAATGATAGAGTAGTGAAAGCCCTCCCAGTAACACTTTTGTTTGCATGGTTAGACAATGATGATAAGGAATTTCATAAGTTCGTACAATTGTACGGAAATCAACTTGGTATCGATGAGCAGTGGTGGAAGTATTGCAAAAATAAAGAATCGTTGTTCGATTACCTGGAAAACATTCAATTACCTCAGAAAGTTATTCTGATTTCATCGGGTGCTTTAGCAAGAGAAATCATAGAAGATATTAAAAATATGACAACATTATCTTGCATATATATCTTCTGCTGGAAAATAGAAAACTATATACCATTAAAACAACAATATTCAGCAAAAATAGTTGATGTCATCAATGATTCGAAAGTTCTATATGAAAGACTTCAAGATTTTCGAACGATGGAACTTGGTATGCCATTATATTTTCTTGTTTGTCTTCTATATTGTTCGTAAATCTTTTGAATTTTTTAATATCAGTTCGAAATGCTGGAATACCACCGAAACATGATCGTACTGATGTAGTTCTTGGACAACCTGATAAACATTGGTGTCCATGGAATTCGAACACTTGTTCGAACAAATTACCGTTAACTGGCAAGGGCACTGTTGAAATCATGTTAGAGAAATCGATGCCCTTCGAATTACATTTGTCTAATCGAGCAATGCCAACTGTTGAAGGTGAATACAAAATTTCTCTCTTAGTTGACAATACTGAAGCAAGACTTAGTGTCAATGGAACAGCTCGTGATTCATCGACATTAATTCAACATATTCTACACAAAGACGATGGTAAATGGCATACTTATTGGTTAAGTATATTCGATTCAATTATAAAATATGGTGTTGGTGAAGTACGAGATGCATTTACTATTTTTAATATAACAGTTCCTGAAACTGAAAAAGATATGTTGAAACAAGTTTCGTATTTACATGTAAAAATGAATAATAATGAAAATATGCTCGGAGAATTGAAGGATATCAAGGACAATGTTCGTTTCTTTTTTGGCAAGGAACCAGTTGTTCGAGATCCAGCCATGTTTATCATACCACAAGATAAATATTCAATTCAAATTAAATCTGCTATTCCTCCATCGGAATTAGAAAAACCATGTCGATCGTTGTATACAAGTGTTGTTAATTTCAGTTTGAATACACCAGATTTTCCTGAGTTTGTCGAAGCTATTGAACGCAGTATAAAAAATTCAAACGGATGGTGTCATAAAAAACTCGAAGAAAAAGCAAATCGATTTGGTCGACCAAATCCAATGGCAACTTACTTGCGAATTACATACGGTCAAAAGCTAGGAACATCGCCTGGCCATGCCTATGTTATTGAAATATGGCCTCCAGGACATTTCAGTCCGATACATAATCATAGTAGTGCTTATGGTATCATTCGAGTACTTCATGGTCGTCTTTTAGCAAAAGTCTATCCGGAATTAACAATAAAACCATTTCAATATGCGCCAATCGAACAAATTTTAGAACAAGATCAAGTAACATGGATGTTACCGAAATTAAATCAAACTCATCAAATTCGTAATCCAGATTTGTATGGTTCATCTGCTATCAGTATTCAATGTTATCAATATGGAAAAGAAGATAGTGTTCATTATGAATATTTTGATTATCTTGCAAATGATGGTGGTTCGATTGCTCAATTTAATCCAACATCGGATATGGATTATGATGAATTTAAAAATTTAATGAAAAAAGAATGGGATCAATTTAAAAAGACATAAGTTTTCTTTTATTCATTGAATTTCATTAATAAAGTAGAAATAGAAAAAAATTCTCATTTTCGAATTGATACTTCTACTCCATCGCGAACATCTTCACTGTATTCAATATTTTCTTCGTGTAATGTTGTTGTATAATTCGGACTATTACGAACATATGCTAAGTAATCCGGTGCACCAGGCATAATAACATTGTCAGCAACAATCATTGTTTCCGATGTAATTAAACCGAGTTCTTCGAGCATTTTTAAATCACGTAAATAAATACTTCCGAAATGATCCATGAAGATGAAATCAAATGATTTGATACGATCTCCTACGCCTGCATATTCATGCAATGATCGAGCAATTTCAGCTGATAGAGAATCAGCTTCGATTGTTACGAAAAGTGCATCTTTGGGTAGTTGATTAACGATTCTCAATGAACTGTAGCCAAGAAAAGTACCTAGTTCAAGAACAGATTTCGGTTTTCTTGTTTGCACAGCTTGATCAAGAATTTGTCCTTTTCTATCACCAATATTCATTAACCATTGTTTTGTCCAACCAAATTTATCAATTGTATCAATGATATTTTGAAGACTATTTTGTTGAGCATTTTCCAGCACATAATTCTTAAGATCCACTCGTGATGCGAGCATTTTTTTCATTACATTTGCATGAGAATCATCTTTGATCGTTGTCGTCATTGTTATACTATTGAAATAACAAGTTATACCTTTTTTTTTTATATCGCTTTTTATTGGAATAGGAAGAGAGAGAGGAAGACGAATTCGCCATTAGGCGCTGACCGTCTAAAATGTTTTACTTTGATATTTAAGAACGTACGATGTTTATCACACATGAAACACTTATGAAAAACAACTCAAATTCAGAAATAGCTAGAAAACAGAAGATGAGTATTTTTTGTTGCGAAAGTGCGATCTATTGATTGATTCTACAGCTTATTAGACTGCGAAGTTTTTCGGATGTAAATATTAGTCATAATCTCATTTTGAAAGAGCCGAGTCAATTTTGCTTCTACGTGTCACTAATCGAAAGAAAAAACAAAAAAAAATTACCGAGTAAATTGTATAAATCATCAAGTAAGATAATTACACAGAACAAAAAAAGAGTGATAATTATATTTAACTGAATAGCAAAGGTCATATTTTCTGAAAAATTAAAAAGAAGTAGCTAATATTTGACACATTCACCTAACACAGAATCCTGTGAGACTTTGTCGGATTAGTGAACTTGGATATTATATGAGCACAAAATCAAAATAACAATTTAGCCCCCATAGATTCGCTGAAAAGTTTTATTAGTGCAAGAAATTAATATGTTAAGTCTAACAAATGTCATTGGAATAATATATCTTTGCCGAAAGTGAAATCAAGTTTTGTTAAGCCAAATTGATTATTTATAAATAACAATAGCTGGAACACAAGTAATAAAATCGTACCAAAATGATTTGATTGTTTTGCAGATGATGCTACAATATAATATAAAATATGTATAATTCTCTTTGATCATAATATTTTGAAGTATAAACAAATGTCTCAAACAATTTCGCTGATAGAATACCGACTAACAATCTATATACTCATGTCTAACTTGATTTAATTTTAATATTTATTATGAAAGTTTCAATTGGGAGAAATTGCTAATCCTTTTTACTCACAAGTTGTGGTTCGTCGAGTTGTTGTTCTTGCGCATAGAGTAGACGCACTATATAACTCTGTAATTTGAACTCGATTTGCACCCTCAACAATTAATTGATAGTGTCCAGTGATCATTGGCAAATATGTTGTTAATACCAATATATACGTTCTATATGTTACAAGATATTCAGTCAGTTGAAATTGACGTGATCCACCTGCATCATCATTATATGCAATTAAATTTGAATATGGATTATATGGATTAAAAGACGTTTGATATAGATATCCATATGTGTCAATTGAACTTTTACTCGTAAGGATATAATAACCGTCAATTGGCACCCAAATTTCATAGGCTTCATAATAATGACATTGGTTGTTAGTGCCCATACGATTATACACAGAACTATTTGATCTCAATGACGATGATATTGTTGTGTTTCTCCTAATACCTTTAACGAAAAACAAAATGTATGAATGTCTGTTCACTTAAATGATACAGTTAGTAAGTATTTGAAAATGATAACTTTAGGTTTTCTATTCGATAAAATGCTCGAGCGGGCCGAAATAAAATGTAAATCTATGAAAACTCTTTCTGATATCTAATCAATTAAATTTGACCTCGATCCATAGATTTATCTTCAAACCTGTTGTTGTTGTCCTTGTTGTTGTCATAGAAACACTTAATAATTTTATAAGTTGAACTAAATTTGCGCCCTCAACAATTAATTGATAGTTTCCAGTAACCAATGACGAATACGTTGTTAATACCAATATATACGTTCTATTTGTTACAAGATATTTAGTCAGTTGAAATTGACGTGATCCACCTGCATCATCATCATATGCAATTAAATTTGAATATGGATTATATGGATTAAAAGACGTTTGATATAGATATCCATGTGTCAATTGAACTTTTACTCGTAAGGATATAATAATCGTCAATTGGCACACGAACTTCATATGATTCATAGTAGTATTGATCGAAACGACCATCACGATTATACACAGAACTATTTGATCTCAATGACGATGATATTGTTGTGTTTACTCTGCGCAATCTCCCTGAAATGAACATAGCTTACTCAAATACATTGTTAACAAGATAAATTTCTTTGTTTATTTAAGATCGATAAACAAATCTTCGTGCAAACCTGTTGTTGTTGTCGTTGATATTGGTGAGAATGTACTACCGATTGATGAACAGTTATAAAATAATCTCACTTCTTGAATATCAATTGCACTCATATTATATCGTTGTCCAATCTTAGCATCTGATTGTTTTGGTGTGATTGTTGGATAGCCATTGAGTGAGAAACCATACTGATCATAGTGCATAACTGATGCATAGTCGTATGGAGTATTTTGAATATCAACAGCCGTTGAATCATATTTTTCGAAACTATATTCCATTCCTACATTGCAGACCTCGGAATAATATCACGCAAACAGATTTAAACTCTACCGGGTTCAATATTGGTATAATTGACTGTGATATAAGTGTCACGGTCTGGTCGTGACTGTTCATGATAGAAGCCTTTGCAAACAAATAAATTAATCGAACTTGCAACTCTTAATAGTATTACCTAGTGTATGCAATAATTCATGCATAATAATTCCTTCGGTAATACATCCAGGACTTTCTAATGTTACAATATGTCCTAGATTTTGACCAACCTAGAAAAAAATTTATATTAATTGATGAAATATATTAAGATAAAATTGAAATTACATAGGATGAACAACCCAAACCATTTTCAATAGTTATATAATATTGATCCGATGAAATTCGAGGTCGAAAGTGAATGCATTGAACATTATTTATTGCAATTAGACGTTCCATTTTTTGCATTGTCGATTGAATTATCGATCTGTCTATTGAATCTTAAACAAGATTGATCAATTAAAATTTATCATCGATCGAATAGCAAACCATAGTGAGATCGTATTTCGTATGGAACAATGCCATTTGTCCATGCGACTGAATCTCCACGACGTAAAACACCACGCTAGTCCACATGATTATTTTCAAGAAAAAATAAAAGACAATTTTATTGTTACTTGAGACAAATCAGGAAAACGCATATCTCCTTCAAACAGATCGGCTAGAAACAAATTCAACTGTATAGTATGACTGATTTTCTATTCGAAAAGAAGAAACTCACGATTCTCTTCGAGTTTGTATCGTTTGAGTACAACATCCTATGCACAAAGAATTATTTTTATTATATCCATATCATAATTTGTTTAAAAAAACCTTTGTTGATGGATAGGCAAGTATTTGATATGCCAAGAGAAAACCAATAATTATTTTCAATGATAACTTGAATAGCATTTTTCACTCTTTCAAATAATATATAATCATCGATTTCATTCGAAGTATAAGTAAATTTTGCTGTATTTATATAAAATATTTTTCCAACACTAATCCCAACTTGGAAGAAGAAATCTAATACGAAGTAATAAATAAATAAATAAATACAGTTACTCATACGAAGATTTAGACATAAATCCTAGAATGATTCACTGCTTGATGTATATCTTATTTCTATACATATAACTAGGCAAATATAAAATAAAAGAATGACTGGAATAGAATCTACAGAATGAATCATCTTTTCATGCAACTACATTAGATATAATGTATTACGGAATTTCATTTTGGCACATTGTATCGACCACTATTTCTCAATAGTGAATAAAAAAATTCTGAAACTTTGGTTACAGATGAAGGACAGTTAGATGTACAATCAGTAAAAATTTCAATCATTTTGATCTAGCCAGATACAAGTTATAGGAAAAATAATCACCGTTACGGAATTTCAAAATATGGAAGCTTTCAGATTAACAACTCGTTTCTTCGAATGCATAGATGTCTTTCACCTAAACACTTGGACCTTTCTTTTGCTCACATTGTAAAGGCTGAAGCATTTTTTTAGCGGGACTTTTATTATACGATGCTGCTGTCCAAACACGCTCAACGTTCAAACGACGTTTCGTGACACGTAAAACATTTGACTGGATTTGAGATTTCTCTCATCGTATCTATCCATCAGAATCCGATGAATTTTCGTCATCAGGAATCCCATCGGATATTTTCAGATTGATTCACCTGGGAAGCCTTGTTTACAGGATGACTAAAAAAGAAAAACTATTAATCTGCGATAGAATATCAACAAATAACGTTCTATAACACCCTCACCTTCACCTTCAAGTATCCTCATTTCCACCGACAATTTCAAGAAACGATACTTTCAAAAGGTTTAATTCTTTTAAAAGTAGAGCAAAATTGTCGGCAATATGATTGCGACACCTATATACATCGTGTTGTGTTTGTATCTTTTATCACATGAAAATAACACATCATTCGAAAGTATATCTAGTGTTTTATGTGTAATTGTGAAATTATGATGAAATTCGAATATTTACCAAATGAAATTTTGATTTTATGCTTTGAATATTTGAATGGATTGGAAATTTTTTATGCATTTAATCGAATAAATTCTCGTTTGAATAATCTTACTTTGAATATTCCATTACATATCAATTTTCATAATGTTAATCAAATAATGTTAGAAAATTTTCGTCGACAATTATTATTGAATTCAAAAATAAACAATCAAATATATTCAATAAAATTAATAAATGAACGTGATTATTTGCGATGCAGTCAATTATTATGTTATTCTGCCTTAAATGAGTTTTCTAATCTTCAAAAAATAAAATCACTATTTCCTTTTACTTTGAAATATTCATCAAATGAAACTAATGATTTATCATTATACATTAATTTTCAACCATACAAACATTTGTATTTTCAATTCAATGATTTACATAAATTTATTTTTAATATTCAGAAAACATATTCAATTATAAATTTAACATTAGTTGAATTGAATTTCAATGATTTACATAATATTTTTAAATATTTCCCTATGTTAAAATATTTACATGTCAATTGCATTTCATCCTGTGATCTCAATCAGTCCGTTATCCAGGCAATACATTTAAAACAGATGATTATCGATGAATTATTTGATAATTTTGCAAATCTTAAAATCTTTTTGAAACAAATACCAAATTTAAAATCTTTGAAACTATCTTCTACAGATTGTGCAGACTGTATGATCGATGCTGTTGAATGGGATTGTTTCATAAAAACATATTTATCTCATTTGAAAGTCTTTCAATTTAAATTCGAATGTACATTTTCAGATGTTTTACTCAAAAAATGTCAACTATTTCAACATTATTGGAATACTGAATATATACAAAATAATCAATCATTAATCATCTATACAATTCCTTATCCATCGAGTACATTTCAATTAACATCAAATCATACCAAACACTGCACTACTACCGAGACTTTCGTTAATGTTACGAATTTAACGTTATATTCTGAGATTTCAATGGATAATTGTTCATATTACTTTCCAAATATCACATCATTGACATTAACTTGTAACAGAAATAATCAATCTGCACTAATGTACGATGTGATATATCTACAGAAAATTATCAATCTATCCAATTTAGAAGTACTAAAAATTGACAATGGTATCGATATTGAAAACTCGAATAAACTATTAGATCTAATCAAACAAACTCCAAAATTATCATCGATTTCGATGGACGTCAAAAATTTACAATTGTGTTCTGATAATAAAAAATTATGCAAATACACAACGAAAATGATTGAAACATTACATATATTCAATGGTATTCTATCGATAAATCGTTATGAAATGTTCTCCAACATAAAACATTTAAAATGTCAAATTCAAAATGAAAGAGATTTAGCATTTCTACTGAAAAGTCTACCGAAAATCTCTACTATGGATATATTATACCAATGTAAAAATAATTTGCAAGTTAAACGTTCTCAATTTATTCAAATACTGCGACAATTCAATGTAGTTTTTGAAATAGATGATGAGTTAAATTCAAATCTTCAATTGGATAACGAAGGAGAATTTTATGATCACAATATATACATATTTGTATATGTTGATAAAAAATAAATTTTAATTTTGACTATGATATATATATATATAAGAACGTTTGAAATTCGTCGTTATGTGTAGAAGTTGTTATTGCGACTTGTATCTGATGTAATTAAAGAAAAATTCGAACAATTTTGTTCGTTCTTCTCTTAGAATATCACTTAGCAATCGAAAACAAATAAATATATAATATTGAAGGACTATAAATAGAGAAAACTCACCTGTATAACCTTCCATTTTTCGTGAAGAAACACCAAGAGGACATTGAATTGTTTTCTCAAGTGAGTTCGTATGCATAGAATATGATATGAGATAATCTCTTGATAATATTTAGTGATTATATGTGTTTCGTTGAGTATCAAATGTTACCAATGTACTCCAGGTACTGCTGGTTGTGATACAATGTTCAATGCTAAAGATGATGGTGTCACTGAAGTCTCCCAAAATGTGTCAAGTGCCTCATGTGCAGTGTGCAGATTCTATTTGTAGAAACAAATAGTATTTATCGAGCTCCTAGTCCAGACGTGTGTACATCAGGCTACATTGCAGCTAGTGATGGTGCTGGTGCACAGACCATATACTGTTGTAGTACAGATCTGTGCAATGGATCAACAAGTTTTCTCTTTGTATTCGTACTGTTTGTACTAATTTTCTTTTATCGTCAATGAATGTCGATTAAATTCAGAAAAAAACACAATTGATAAATCTTTGCATGATATTTGAAATGAATAGAATAATACATAGTTCTGAGTTATCTTCAATGTTCTTTTATCTTCTCAAAAGAATATTTAAATGCGATCGATATTTATAAGATTTTGTTATTACCATTCAATTGATCATCGACAAATATTAATTGAACAAGAGAAACAACCAGAAACGATTGTCACGACATTAACACAAATGATCGATCAATGAGAATCGAATTCAATTCATGAAATTCAACAGACAGCAGAAGAAACAAGACAAATCTTTCTTAAACATCTGTTTATCATATTAAATATTAATTGAAGATATTAACTGATCAATTACGACAATTTCGTCTAGAAAAGAGTTTTGTTGAAACAGATCTTCAAAGATATCAAGACAAATTAACTCAACTAGCCAATCAATTAATTCAATGATTTAATAATACTATTCAAGAAGATTCTAGGCCACCTGTTTATAATATTCAATCTTTTTTATTATGCTAATAACTGCAGTGATAAGACCCTAACAGTACAATAATATACGCCAGCTGATGCTAATGCTACAGATAATGATGATACACTTCGATTAATATGTGCGTTTACTCCAGGAATGCCAGATCTCCTGAATTAGCTGGGAGTCTCCTGGTTTTGAGATTTTTCTCCTGACTGAAAATCTCCTGATTTCAGGAGCTGATTTTCGATATTTTCAACTTATTTTAGTTCTTTTTCCTGATTATTTATCAGCTTCACTTTTATCAACAATGTGATGGAATATTAGCTGAGTCAATAAGAAAGTATACAATAATTCAACTAAAATCACGAGGAAATACCGGGATTTATTTTCCAACGGGATTTATTTATTTGTTACGGATTTATTTATTGTATCAAGATTTCGTGGCACCCTCAGTTTTGTTCATTGGCATATTGTCATCTGCACCCTCACTTTGGATTTCGCCTTCACCCACACTCGGGAGAGATGACAGGATTTATTTCGAAATACACAGGGATTTTTAAATAAATCTCAAAAAGATAAATCCCGGTAACTGCTGAAAATCACACAACTTCATCTAAATTATTTTTCAACCTTTCATCATGTATAGAAATCTTAGTTTTTTTTCTATTGAATGTCTTTTTCGTCA